>MDTE01150583.1_pt1 | contig 33297 bp, 20 predicted proteins | sample 811231 | NCBI WGS metagenome assembly MDTE01 (sample SAMN05326651, study PRJNA326480) | marine metagenome | isolation source: seawater | place: Indian Ocean: Red Sea | collected 2010
CCGCAAACAAGGCGGCCGAACAGTCCTGGGAACTGGTGCTCACCGAGCGACGCAAGTGGTGGAGCCTGCAACCGGTGGCCAGGGTGTCGCCGCCGGATGTGGATGGCAACGACTGGTCGACCAGGCCCGTCGACCGGTTTGTGCTGGCAAGACTCCGTCAACGGCATTTGATGCCCTCGCCGGATGCCGACGCATTGACCCTGCTGAGACGGCTGTCCTTTGTCCTGACCGGATTGCCTCCGACAGCCGAACTGGTTCGCAGCTTTCCCGAGCGGTTTGCTCGAAATGCTGAACAGACGCTGGCTGAAGTGGTTGACGGATTGCTGGAATCGCCGCACTTCGGCGAACGGATGGCCCGTCACTGGATGGACGTGGTCCGCTACACCGATACGTACGGGTACGAGTGGGACAATCCGGCCAAGGGGTCGTGGGAATACCGTGACTACCTGATCCGGGCTTTCAACGGCGATGTCGGTTTCGACCAGTTGATTCGCGAGCAGATTGCCGGCGACCTGTTGCCCCGGCCCAGGGTTGATCGGAGTAGCGGTCTGAACGAGAGCCTGATTGGCCCGATGTTCTACCACATGGGTGAACACCGTCACGGTGACAACATTCGGATCAATGGCGTTCGAGAAGAGATGGTCGACAACAAGATCGATGCCTTCTCCAAGGCGTTTCTGTCAATGACGATCGCCTGTGCGCGTTGTCACAATCACAAGCTCGACGCCGTCTCTCAGCGTGACTATTACGCCATGGCCGGGATGTTCATGACGCCCCGGTGGACCGCGAGGTCGATCGAAGCCCCGGGGCGAAACAGGGCGTTGATCGACAAGTTGAAGAGACTGCGTGACCAGATTGCCGGGCAATTGCGGAAGATGTGGAAGCCGCAGGGAGAGAAGTTCGCAACGGAGATCGAACTCGCCCTGGTGAAGCCATCTGAAGAAGCGGACTCTGAGAATCCGCGGCTGGCGTTGTGGCGGAAGGCACTGGGAGATTCCACCGGCAAGAAGGCGAAAGCGGCAGACTTGGCCAGCGATTTTGCGTCGGCGACAGGGCTGGATGGTTTGAAGTGGCTCGTCTCACGTCTTGTCTCGGCCCCGGATGACGCTGCGGCCGAGAACGCCTGGAAGCAGGCGAGTGAGCAGTGGCGGCACGCTCACACGCAGCGAAACAGGAAGAACCGGGCGGACTTCAAGGTCCTGGCCGACGTGGGACGTGACGGTTGGCCGAAGAACTGGGTGATCGAGGGCGACGGAATGCGCAGCGGCCGCGTTGTCGATGGCACCCCGTTGATTGCACTCGACGGAAAGGCGGTTGTGCAGACCCTCTTACGCAGGGGGTATCACACGCATTCGCTCTCGCCGAAACTTCCCGGTGCTGTGCGAATGCCACGTCAGCAGGACCTGCCGGGCAAATACGTCAGCCTCGAGTTGGCCGGAGGCGAATGGAGTGGTTCGATTCGCATGGCCGACAACGCGTTCCAGACCGAGGCGGTGAAATTCTTCGATTGGCAAAAGTCGCGTTGGGAGAGTTTTGCGGACATCGCCCCCAAGAACGGAATCCAGCGACTCAGTTACGACCTGGTTACCAGTGATCTGAATCCCAACTTCCCGCCTCGCACCGGCGTTGCGCGAGTAGGGGCTCGAAAATTGCCCGACAAGGACATGGGCTTCAGGAAGCGAAGCTGGTTCAGCGTCACCGGAGTTGTCACCCACGTTCAACCCGGACAGCCGGCCGATGAAATGACCAGGTTCTCACCGCTGTTTGACGGTCTGCCGCCGAAGACCGCTCGGGCGGCGTTCCGGCGGATCGGCGCGTGGCTGGCCATGGCTGTCGACGACTGGGCGGGAGGTCGACCAGATGGGGACGACGTGCAGGTGCTGAACTGGTTGCTCAGCCACGGCCTGCTGCAGAACGTCTCGTCGGAGGGGGCTGCGTTGGCGGCCCTGGTCGAGAACTATCGAGCGGCGGAGCGGGCGGTTCCGTTTCCACGAACTGTCAACAGCATGGACGAACGAGCCGTGGTGCCGGTCGACTACCCCCTGAACATACGTGGCAGCATTCACGACCGGGGCCCGAATGTTCCTCGACGGTTCCTCCAGGTCTTCGGGAGTCAGAAGGCCGACGGGCCGCGGGACGGGGCGGGAAGTGGCCGGTTGGAGCTGGCGAGTTTTCTTGTCGACCCACGCCACGCGTTGGCCGCTCGTGTTTACGTCAACCGGCTCTGGCAGTGGGTCTTTGGTCGCGGCCTGGTACGCACCTCCAACGATTTTGGCCGACTGGGAGACCGCCCCTCGCATCCCGAACTCCTGGATTATCTGGCCCGCGAATTCATCGCCGAGGGCTGGTCTAGCAAGAGGATGATTCGAAGGCTGGTTGCGAGTCGAACATTCCGACAGGGGGGGCGACCGACCGAGAAGGCGATGGCCGCCGATCCGAACAACAGGTTGTTGCATCATGCTGCGACGCGGCGGCTCGAGGCGGAAGCGATTCGTGATTCGTTGTTGGCCGTTTCCGGGCGACTTGACCGAACCCTGTTCGGTCGATCGATCAATCCGCATCGTCACGCAGAGGACTCGGCCAAGCGGCTGTTTTCCGGTCCGGTCGATGGGAACGGTCGCCGGTCGATTTACCTGAAGGTTTCAATCATGGCCCCGTCGAAATTCCTGCTGAGCTTCAATTTTCCGGACCCGAAGCTGCCGACCGGTCGCCGCGACGTGACCAATGTTCCTGCCCAGGCCCTGGTACTGCTTAATGATCCGTTCGTCGTGTCGTTGGCCGATCGGTGGGCCGGGCAGCTCGTCAGCGAGGATCACTCGACTCCGGAGGCTCGGATCGAACAGATGTTCGTGCGGGCCCTGGGCAGATCACCACGAAAGGATGAGTCCGGTCGATGGGTCGAGTTGGCACGTGGTTTGTCTGATGGTGGAACCTCACGGTTGATGGCCGATCGGGCGGTGTGGAAGAACGTGGCGCACACGCTGCTGAACACCAAGGAGTTCATTCACTTCCGGTGACCGGGCCTCGGGTAAAGATGAGAGCCTCTCTGTTCTCATGGTCCGAATCGCTCTGCCGCCTGAACGCGAAACCGGTACAATCAGCAACATGACCAGTCCCGTCTTCCATTCGTCCGATGCTGCCGCCTTCTGCTCAGAGGGGCTCAGTCGTCGTCGCCTGCTCCAATCGGCGTCGGCGAGTTTCGGGTGGATGGCCTTTTCGGCACTCCACGCCGAGCAGGCTGCCGCCGGGCCGAAATCAGCGACAACACATCATCGCCCCCGGGTCCGCAGCGTCATCTTCTGTTTCATGGACGGAGGGCCCAGCCATGTCGATACGTTCGACCCCAAGCCGATGCTCACCAGGCATCAGGGACAGAAGATCGGTGATAAGCTCAACAACACGCTCTACAACGATCCCAATCGGGTCTGGCTGGGATCGCCCTGGAAGTTCCGTCGGCGCGGTGAGAGTGGTCTGTGGGTCAGTGACCTGTTTCCGCGGATTGCGTCGATCGCCGATGAGATCTGTGTGTTGAAGTCGATGAAGGGCCTGCAACCGCTTCACGGACAGCAGAACCTGTTGCTGCACACCGGACGGGTGTTGGGTCAGGCACCCAGCCTCGGGGCCTGGGTCTCGTACGGTCTGGGTTCGGAGAACCAGAACCTGCCGGGATATGTGCTGCTCAATAACGACTGGGTGCCCAACGGTGGCATGGAGAATTTTGCCAGTTCGTACCTGCCGGCCAGTCATCAGGCAACGCTGCTGCGGGCCAAGGGCGTGCCGGTGGACAACATTCGACCGGCCGACACCGCAGCGATTCAACGCCGCAAGCTGGCCGTGCTGGCTCGTCAGGATGCGTCATTCGCCCGGTCAGCGTCGGACGCGTCTGCGATCGAAGCGGCGATCGTCAACATGGAGACAGCTTTCCGGATGCAGAGCGTGCTGCCGGGCGTGGCCGACATTGCCGCCGAACCGCAGCATATCCAGAAGATGTACGGGGTCGATTCCAAGGATGAGCACCAGCAGTACTATGCGATGCAGGCCTTGCGGGCCCGACGCCTGGTCGAAGCCGGCGTCCGCTTTGTCGAGATCACGTGCCCGAGCTTCGACAGCAACAACTCACCCTGGGACCAGCACGGAAAGCTGAAGCAGAATCACGAGAAGAATGCCCGGATCACCGAGCAGTCGGTGGCCGCGTTGATCAGCGACCTGAAGCAGCGTGGATTGCTCGATGAGACACTGGTGGTCTGGGCCGGCGAGATGGGCCGCACGCCCCACACTCCCAAGGTCACCGCGACGTGTGGCCGCGATCACCATGTCAACGGGTACTCGATCTTCCTGGCCGGTGGCGGCATCCGCGGCGGGATGAGTTACGGGGAGACCAGCGAGTTCGGCAATGCTGCTGTCGAGAACATCCTCACGATCCACGACGTGCACGCCACGATTCTGCAACAGCTGGGCATGGATCACGAACGCCTGACGTTCCGGCATGGAGGCCGCGACCAGCGGCTGACCGACGTGCACGGCCACGTTCCGCCCGAGATTCTGGCCTAAGGGTCTGCGGTCTTTTGCGGTCGAGAGACTCGGCTCTTGCGGTGGTAGTCCCCTTTGCTCTGGTGCGGTGTCAGCGGCCAGTCGTCGGTGCGGAAGGGGAACGCGGGCAGTTCCAGATGATTCATCAATCGGCCGACCGGCAGATTGGACCAGGCGTAGCGGACCGCCACAGGCTGTTTCACTTTCTCGGACCAGACTTCCAGTCTATCCACACGGTCCTTGCGCGTGACTCGTGCCCGGGCGCGGTGAAAGATCCGGTCGTTGCCGGCGACGTAAAACCCGATGTCGTCGTCCTTGTCCAACCGCAATCCCCGGCCGGTTTGTCCTTCGAACGCCACGACGACTCGGCCGCCCAGGACTTCGTGCGACGTGTAGATGGGCCCCTTCCATGCCAGTGGCTCGCGCGATGTCGCCGACGGGACCTTGTACACCTCGGCCAATGCCCAGCGTGCGGCCCGCTCACCGACTGGCCGCTTGGCTCCGGGATGGATGCTCTGGTTCGAGTTCGTGTCGTAGGTGGCGATCAGGCCGGTGTCGCGGGTGTCTCGCCAGGTGTCGAACTGGATTTCGCGGATGACGTTGGTGTGGTGGTTCATGTCGTAGGTCATCGTGCGCCGGTTGCTCCAGCCGGCGATTTGAATGATTCCGAACGGCAGCGGACCGAATGTCTCTCGCCACTGTGAGATCACCAGCGGAAATGTCTGCGGAAACGGTTTCCAGGATTCGCCGAACGAATTGTTTTCGCCCTGGTAGAACAGGATTCCGCGGAACTGAAATTGCCGAATCGGATGGATCATGCCGTTGTACATGCCGGCGGGGTGCCGTTGCTGTCGGGGATCCTGGTAGGTGCCAGCGTTGGGACGCCGGGGAGGCCGAGCCTTTTTCTTTTTCGCCTCGTCACGGAGGGCTTCCCATTCCTTGACTGCCTTCTGGTAGGCCCTTTGCGCAGCTTGCGGCCCGCCGAAGGCGTCCCACTGCTTTTTCTTCGCAGCGTATTGCTCGAAGTAGGGTGCCATTGCGGGGATCGGTTTCAGTTTTGCTTCCGGTACCCAGTGCTGAGCCATCGTTCCGCCCCACGAGACATCGACGAGCCCGATGGGGATCTTCAGCATTCGGTGCAGGACCTTGCCGAAGTGGAATCCGACGCCCGTGCAGTTGCCAACGTTTTCGGTTGTCGCCAGTTGCCAGTTGCCCTCACCGGACTTGGGTTTCGGAGTCGGCAGATCCGACTGTGGGGTTCCACGGCTGATCAACGGAACTCTCAGGAATCGAATGGACCGAAAATCGGCCGATGCAATCTCCAGGTCACGGTTGACCGTCGAACGAAGCGTCATGGCCATGTTGCTCTGTCCCCCGCACAGCCACACGTCACCGACCAGCACCTCGTGGACCACCGTCCGGGAGTTGTTGGCTTCAACGACCAGGTTGCGGGGGGTTGAACTGGCCTGGAGCCCTTCGAGGGTGACGCTCCAGTTGCCGTCGGCGTCTGTGACGGTTGTCTGCATCTGGCTGGCGAATGTGACGGTGATCTTCGCCTTGCTGTCAGCCGTCCCCCAGATCTTCAAGGGCCGGCCCCGTTGAAGCACCATGCGGTTGCCGAAGACGGTGGCCAGTTTCGGGGCGGCGAGAACGTGTGAGGACGGTCCGGACAGCAAAAAACACGCCGCCACTAGCAGGCAATGACGAAATAGTACCATTGGGAATCTCCAGGTTCAGAGCGACGTGTGGGAGCGATGACCGTCCGATGTTTTTGGCGACCAGGGCGATTCAGGCGGTTGAGACCAGTCCCCAGGACTGGGCGGCCGCAAAGGTCATGCGAGCCAGTTCCTCGGCGGTTTCATCGTGCCGCGGCCTGATGATCTCGAAGGTGTGCGCTCCGGCGTAGTTGACTTCTTCGATGGCCTTGAGAATCGCGGGCCAGTCCAGGCCCCCCTGCAGCGGGGCCCAGTGGTTGTCTTGGGGGTCGTCCCGATCGACGTCCTGGAGGTGTGTGCCCCAGAGTCGATCGCCGGCGGCCAGGATTTCGGAGGCGGGGTCCTGGCCGTTGGTCCACGAGTGGCCCACGTCGACGATCAGTCCGACCCGGTCAAAGGGGAACGGCTCGATGAATGCCCTCAGATCCTCCACGTGCATCAGCGGGTAATCTCCGTCCCGCCCGGCCGCCCGCAGGTCCCAGTTGTAGGGAAGGTTTTCCAGGAGGATCCGGACGCCGGCCTGCTCAGCGACCGGGATCAGGTCTTCCACCGAACGTCTCATGGCGTCAACCATCTCGGTGTAGAAGGACCGCATGTCCTGGTCCTGGGGGAGAAACATGGGGTTGGGGATGCCGTGGATCACCAGTCCTCGTGCTCCGATTTCTCCTGTCAGTCGCAGGGCGTCAGCGAGCACGGCAATGGCCTGGGTTCGCCACTCGTTGTCCGGTGCGCCCAGCACGTTTCGCCGGGCGGGGGCATGCACGGTCGTGGCGGTCAGGTTCTGGTGATCGAGTGCTCGCTTCACGTCCGCCGCGATCTCCAGCGGGTGATCCTCCACCCCATGGCGGTCGCAGGCGAACTCAACGCATTCAAATCCGATTTCAGCGATCTGTTCGAATGTGGGTTCGAATTCGCCGCCGGGAAATCCGTAGGTGGAATAACTGACCTGGACCATCTCGAGAGTCTCGTTGTGTTTGGGGTTTCGGTGGACAACAAACAGTCATCCCGGCAGCAGAGAAGTGTGAACCACTTTTGCCGGCCGTGCCACCTCGCGAGGTGGATCCGAGAGTGAGACGACGAAACGACGGGGTCCGGGTTGTCTGGTAGGATGTCCGGTCCGGCCGGTTGGCCACTCACACTGGAGCCCTGTCGATGACCGCATCGAAATCACTGCGCTGTCGTGTCCGGTATGTCCTGCTGCTGTTGGTGCTGGGATGCACGATCTCGGCGACGGCCGATGACCGGCCCAATATCATCCTGCTGATGGGGGACGATCATGGCTGGGACGAGACCGGGTACAACGGGCACCCTCACCTCGTGACGCCGGTGCTCGACCAGATGGCTGCGACAGGTCTGAGGCTGGATCGCTTCTTCTCGGGACACCCTTCGTGTTCGCCGACGCGCGTGAGCGTGATCACCGGCCGACATCCAAACCGTTGCGGGACCTTTGCGCCCAACTTCTCGATCCGGCCCGAGGAGATCAGCGTGGCGACAATTTTCCGACAGGCCGGTTACGCCACCGGTCACTTCGGCAAGTGGCATCTGGGCCCGGTCAAGGCGGAGTCGCCGACCAACCCGGGCCGGATGGGCTTTGACACATGGCTTTCGCACGACAATTTCTTCGAGCTCAATCCGGTCCTCTCTCGCAATGGTGGTCCACCGGAGAAAATTGCCGGCGAAAGCTCCGAGATCCTGATTTCGGAAACGGTGGGGTTCATCAAGAAAGCCATTGCTGCCAAGAAACCGTTCTTCGCCGTGGTGTGGTTCGGGTCGCCACACGAGCCCTACAGCGGACTGGAGAAGGACCTGGCTCTCTACAAGGATGTGGTGAAGGCCTATCCGGGCAAGACGGTGCGACTGACTTCAAACAAAACCGGGAAGCCGACCACTCGTTCCCTGGGCGACGTGTTGCAGGAACGGTACGCCGAGATAACGGCGATGGACCGATCCATTGGACAACTCCGAGACTGGCTTGGTGAAGCGGCGGTGCGAAAGAACACGATCCTGTGGTACTGCGGTGACAACGGCACTCCAGCCGGCGGAATCGTGACCTCCCCGTTCCGAGGGCGAAAAGGCACGATGTACGACGGTGGGATTCGGGTTCCCGGCGTGATCGAGTGGCCGGCAAAGATCTCCGGCTCGCGCGTCTCGAACGTCAATACCGTCACCAGCGACATCCTGCCGACCCTGTGCGAGATCATCGGACGCCCGGTGCCCAATCGTCCTATGGATGGCATCAGCCTGAGGCCGTTGATTGAGGGAAAGATGATCCAACGGCCTGAGCCGATCGGTTTCTGGAGCTTCAACACGGGCAACGCCAGGGGAGGCAAACCGTATATAGCCCCCAAGCTCCAGCAAGGGACAACTCCGTTGGTGAAAATGCTGGGGGGGCGTTACACGCGACACTTCGTCAATTTTCATCATCCGGAGATACGCGATCAGGACTTCGGCGGGGTGCGGGTGCTGCTGGGCAATCGGTACAAGCTGATCGTCAAAAGCCGCAAGGGAAAGCCGGACACTCACGAGTTGTACGACGTGCGGAAGGACCCGGCCGAGAAACAGAACCTGGCCAGTTCGGAGACGAAGGTGGCACAAGGGATGAAGAAGCGGCTCCGGGCCTGGCAGCAATCGGTTCTCGAGAGCCTGACTGGAGCCGACTATCGATAGTGCTGTCGGGTCCGAATCGTTGTGTCGAAGAATGCCGCTGTCTTCAGGATGGTGGGTCAGCGGTCCCCGATCCGTTAATCTGCAAGTTGACCGTACTTGCCGCACCAGATTTGGGGGAAGCAGCGGGGACTTGAATTCCCGGTGGATTGACGGTCAAGCTGGAGGCGTTGGCGACGGAACATCGTGATGTTCGTGTGGCCACCGCGGCTTCGCGAATACGCCGTCTGCTCATCTCGATGCTGGAGAGCCGTTCGTGCAGGAATCGCTGCTGAAAAAGATTCGACTTGTGCCGGTTGTCGTCGCGCTGATGGTGTCGGTCGTCGTTTGGTGGAACGTCTGGGCAACCAAAGAGCAAACCGTGCTCGTCTTTTCGACCGGTTCCAAGGTGGGGCTCTATCATCGACTGGCCACCCAGATGAAGACGGTTGTCGAAACGCACCATGCGGACATCGTCATCGAGTTGCGGGAAAGTGCCGGGAGCAACGAGAACATTCGACGACTGGACAACGGTCAGGCCCACTTGGCCCTCGTGCAGAATGACGCGATCGGTGGGGGTTCGGTGCGGAGCATGGCCTCGCTCTATCCCGAAGTGCTGCACCTGCTGTGTCGAACCGATGCCAATATCAACTCTGTGGAGGATCTGGCGGGGCACCGGGTCGGAGTTGGCGCCACCGGGAGCGGCACCGAACAGATCGCGACGCGCCTGCTGCAGTTCGTCGGCGTGGAACCCAGCCCCAGTCCGTTCTGGCGCGGGTCATTTGCGGAGGCAATCGAGCGGTTGAAGGCCGGCGAGATTGATGCCGCCTTTTTTTTGATCGGGCTGGGAGGGGATGTTGTCAGGAAGGCGATGAACGACGATCGGCTGAAACTCACACCAATCCAAATGCAGTCGGTTGAAGGCGGGAACCCCGAGGACATCGCCAGAACCTTCGCCGCGGGGTTTCGGGTGCATTATCCACACACCTCACCTCACACGATTCCCCTGATGGCCTACGACGGACGACCTCGAAAACCGGTGCCATCGTTGAGTGTCCAGGCGGTAATGGCGTGCGGTGCGGATGTGGAACCGGAAATCATCGAGCGAATCACGAAAACGCTCTTCGAACAGCGGGCGGTATTGTCGCAACGGGAGTCGGCGTTCACCCATCTTGATGAACAAACTGCCCAGGGCGGCCTGCAGTTCCCTTTGCACGAAGGAGCTGAGAACTTCTTCCGTCGTCGAGAGCCCGGATTTCTTAGCCAGAATGCCGAACCAATGGGATTTGTGGTGACGTTGTTGTTGCTGGGATGGAGCGTGCTCACATGGGCACGTCGCTGGTACGTGCAGGCACGAAAGAACCGGATCGACACGTTCTATCGCGAGATTGGAGGGGTGAGCCAGCGGGTTCACGATGCCGGTGATATGAAGGTGTTGGCGGAGTTGGAGTCGGATCTGGCCGACATTCGTCGTAGAGCTGCCGATGAGTTGATTCACGAGCAACTGGCTGCCGACTCGTCCTACATCGTATTCCAGAACATGCTTGTCAGTTGCCAGACCCTGCTCGAACGGACCCGTGGGGAACTGCGAGTCTCGCCTGACGGAACGTTTGGGCAACCGGAGGAGTGAGCTTGGTCCGGTTCAGATGAAAACTCTGGAAGCCCGTGACACGATGTGCTCTCTGGCAAGGTGAGTGCTGACAATAGGGGAATACTGGTTCGCGACTGGTTGCATTACCTGTTACCCCGGTTCATAGAAAAGGACTGTTCTGTGGTACGTCAATCCGCTTCCCGCTATCAAACCGGTGCATCATGAAAACACCTTTGGCCCTCCGACAGATTCTTGGTTCGGTCGTCTGCGGGATGATTTGCTTGGTGATTGCCGAAGGGGTTCCTGCGGCTGATCCGACCGTTTCGGTGGATACGGTGTTGAGGAGTCCGTTTCGGAGGGTTGCCGGCAAAGCACCAGGTGGGGCGGCCGTGTTTCCGGACAGCAATTCGAAGTGGTTTGACCACTCGATCGGGTCCCCCACCGTCGACTTTGACGGGACAACCTACCGGATGTGGTTTGTTGGGATGAGCCGAACCAAAGACCCGAGAATCCCCTACGGGTTCGACGAACGCATCGGACTGTTCACCAGCAGCGACGGTGTTGTCTGGCGGATCGCCAACGGCGGTCGGCCGGTCCTGGACCATGGCCCGGAGGGGGCATTCGACGATTGTGGAATTGCCCATCCGTTCGTGCTGCGTATCGAGAATCGGTTCCTGATGTGGTACGGCGGAATTGATGGTCGGGCAGGGAAGGACGTGGGCGATGGGCCGCGGCATGTGCGGGTCGAACAGGTCGGCCTGGCCACCAGCAGCGACGGGATTCACTGGGTTCGGGCGAACAAGGGGCGTCCGGTGATGGCGGTCGGCAAGAAAGGATCGATTGATTCGGTGCAGGCCACCGGGATGCACGTGATCCGGCGGGGCAACGAATTCGTGATGTGGTACGGCGCCTACAACGGCAAACACACGATTGGGCTGGCAACCAGTCCGGATGGAATCCGTTGGACCAAGCAGAATGGCGGGAAATCACTTCCGGGGTTGTCTGGCCCGAAACAACTGGGCCCCTCGGTGCATTTTGACGGCAGTCAGTACCTGATGTACTACAACACAATCGTTGCGGTGCCGACAGGAGGTTCCCTTTGGACGATGTTCGCCGCAACCAGTCAAGACGGGATTCACTGGAAGCCGGCTCTCGAAGGAAGACCTGTTCTGGGTCCCGCTCCACCGGACAACTTCGGATCCGCCAACGGGAAGAAGGGGAACAATCACTCAGTCCACCCGTCGAAGCTGATCGTGATCAAGAACCGGTTGCGGATCTGGTACGGGGCCGAAGGGCACAAACCGTTGCCGGGGAAGCAGTTCGCTCCGAGTGCCATCGGGCTGATGGAAGCTTCGCCAGAGAAGCGGCAGTAGCAGGTCAATGGTCGGAACCGTCGACCAGGCGTACCCAGGCATCAAATTCCAGTTTTCCCACTCCGTAGCCTTCGTTCCCGGCCAGAAAACGGTCGACCATCTCGGCGGCGGCCCGGCAGGTCTCCGCGGCGGGAATCACGAGCTCGGCTCCACCGGCCTGGGCCGCAACCTGGATTTCACAGGCCCGCTGTAGCCGGAACATGAGGATGAAGGCTTCTTCGAGGGTGGTTCCCGCGGCAAGCAGCCCGTGGTTTTTCAGGATCAGGACCTTGTGTTCGCCCAGGGATTCGACCAGTCGGGTCTTTTCATTCCCGTCGAGGCTGGGGCCTTCATAATCGTGGTACCCGATCCGTTCGAAGAACCCGCTGGCGTGGATGCTGATTGGCAACAGTCCGCCGGCCTGCGCGGCGACGGCCATGCCGGCGGTGGTGTGGGTGTGAAACACACATGCCAGGTCGTCCCGTGCTTCGTGGACAGCGCTGTGGATCACGTATCCGGCGACGTTGACCGGGTGTGATGCTGGGCCGACCGGTCGGCCGTCCAGGTCAATCTTCACGAGGTTCTCAGCGGTGACCTCGTCATACCGCAACCCGTAGGGGTTGATAAGGAAGTGCCGCTCCGGGCCGGGCACCTTCAGGGTGATGTGGCCATAAATCGATTCGGTCCATCCCAGGTGTTCGACCACGTGGTATGCGGACGCCAGTCGCACCCGGAGTGCCCACTCTTCCGGGGACACGCCTGAATCGGCCAGCGACTTTGGAACAACGGGTTCGGCCAGGCTCATGGTGTCTCTCCTGCATCGCCACCGGTGCGGACGTGTCTCGTGCTGGAAGTGAAAGGGTCAGAGGGATTGCAGAAACGCAATCAGTGATTCTCGATCGTCGTGGCTCAATTTCCGGAACGCGTCCCTTGCCGCATTGCCCTCGCCGCCGTGCCAGAGAATGGCTTCGGACAGGCTGCGGGCACGGCCGTCGTGCAGGTACGCTTCACCTCCGCTGACGCCACGTGTCAGTCCGATGCTCCACAGCGGTGAAGTTCTCCATTCGGCTCCGGTCGCTGAACCTTCGCCGAGATTGTCGGCCAGGCCAGCTCCCATGTCGTGCAACAGCAGATCGGTGTAGGGCTGGATGGACTGATTGCGGAGTTCGGCCAGGGGGTGAAAGCCACCGGTTGTCATTTGTGGGGTATGACACTTGGCACATCCGGTGGCGGCGAACAGTTGCTCGCCACGCCTGACCTGCGGATTGTCGAGATTGCGACGGGCACTGATGCCGAGGGTGGAGAGGTAGCGGTTGAGTTGGTCGAGTTGGGCTGCTTCGATCTCGACCGGTCCGGATTCCGGTTCGCCATCGGGCCGAGAATAGAGTTTCGAGAGGACTCCCATGTCGCTGTTGAATGCTGCGGCGATCTGGTGTCGGACGCGGGCCTGCCCGGCCTTGTAACCGAATCGCCCCAGCCTCAACTGATTGGTCTCCGGATCGGTCACGGCGCGAATGCGGCCCGAGATCCCGTCGTTGTTCGTGTCTGAGGGGTCGGCTCCGGCAATGATCGTTGATTCGCTGATGGATTCCAGCAGTCCCAGGCCGACCAGTTGTGGCGTCAGGCGGACCGAGAAGTGTTTGGGGACAACCCCCTGGAAGGAATATCGAGGCTTGCGGAGAGTGTACGGTGTGCCGTCGGCAAAGGTGCCCCGGGTCGTCTGGTAGTCGCTGATTGTGGCGATGGCTTCCGGCCGCTCGGTTGTGGCTTGTGGTTGCAGAGCGGTTCCCAGTTTCGGGTGCGGAGTGCCGTCAGCGTCGGCGGCCACTTTGACCACCGTCTGGTACATGGGGGATCCGATCTGTGGTGCGAGCGCACGGCCGTTGTTGACGTGGCAGGCGATACAGCTGCGGGCCACAAACCGTGGGCCCAGTTTGTCGGACTGTGCCGAAAAGGTCGGGTTGGGTTGATCGGAGTGGGCGCCAGTACCGAAGTCGGTGTGGTGCAGGCGGCGTCCGAGCATGAATTTCTGAGCGCTCGCCGGAGCCATGTTGCCGGCCATCTGCTTGAACCGTTCGGTGGGCTCCTTCGAATATTGGTAGGGAAGTGTGGTGCGGCCACCCAGCCAGGCTGATTCGGGCAGCGGCTCGGGTTGCAGTCGTTCCCCCACACCGTGCCACGGCACAATTCCTCGGCCGACCACGTACAACATGGCCGTGCCGTAATAGTTCTTACGTCCGACCCGGGGGGCGACCAGGAATGGGCTGAACTCGAATTCCATGCGATCCCCGACTGCCAGGGGGCGACCGGTCAGATTGTTGAAGGTGATCGTCGTGGAGTAGCGAAGTGGAGCCACTTCGCGGGTGGCAACATTGTGGTGATACTCGGCCGGTGTGTTGATCCCACGGAAGAAACAGCGGAAATCGGGCTTGTTGAGTGGGGCCAACGAGGTGATGTTGATCACAACCCCGGCGCCCCCTTTGAGCACACGGTCAACCAGTTCGATGGTCACGGTGCGTTCTTCCCAGTACCAACTGAGAAAGTGGTCGTAGCCGCCCGGTTCTCGAGCGTGCCGGTCTCGTACGCGATCAGCAATTCGGGTGATCACCGCGTCGGAGGTCTGGATCGTGGTGTCGGGTTCCCGCACGGTCTTGCGGTCAAACAGCGGGACGATCGCTGCTGGTCCGAGTTCGATGGCGGCGCGAGGCTCAGCGGCACACGGCACCGCCGACAACAGAATGGCAGCACTCAGGCGGAACAGCCATTCGGCGGGCATGTGGTTCATTGCGTCTCCCTTTATACCGGCTGGGAATTCGGCGGACAAAGTGCCGACGGCTCGACAATCCGGAATTGCCTTGCGGTATCGGTACGGCCGATACAATAAACTGCAGCGAAGGTTTCAACGCTCTGGAGGTGGTGAGTATGCAACGGCACGGCTGTCAGCCGAGTGACCACCCGTTACTGGGACGACGAGAACTGCTGCAGGTGGGTGGGCTGGGGTTGTTCGGTGCCGGGCTGGGTGACCTGTTGCGGATGGAGTCACAGGCGGCTGAAGCTCCTGGCCGCGGAACTGCCAAGTCGGTGGTTTTCATCTTTCAGTCTGGCGGACCGTCACAGCACGAGACATTCGATCCGAAGCCCGAAGCTCCGGATTCCATTCGTGGCGAGTACGGCACCACGGCGACTCGCGTGCCGGGCGTGCGGTTCTGCGAGCATCTTCCGCGGTTGGCAGCTCGTCAGGATCGGTTCTCGATCGTCCGCACGATGCATCACATTGCCGGCCGACAATTCCGGAACGAACACAGCAGCTGCCACTACCTGTTGCACAGCGGGACAACCTCGTTGCCGCCAGGTGACTCCAACGCCTCCATCTCCAAACCTCGCAGCGGCCGTTTCGAATGGCCGTCACTGGGATCGTTGATTGCGTACGCGGCACCGCCCGACGAGAGCGTGGGGCTGCCGTCGGTGATCGAGATTCCTCGGGCCAAGCGGATGAACTATCCCGGACGCGGTCCGGGGCTTCTGGGGCCCCGTTACGCCCGTTGGGGCGTAGATCTCGCGCCCAAGTGCAACTCACCCGATCCGGGGGGCAGTTGTCCAAACTGTTACAGCCACGACGATCCCAACGATCCGGCCCGGGCTGCAGGACCGGGTCCCAAGGCCTGGTGGGACAACTCCAGTTGCCGGGATCCATCGTTTCACCTTCCGCGGATTGAGTCGGATGGCGGCTTGTCGATTCCTCGTCTTCAGAATCGTCGGGCGTTACTGACAGGGCTTGAATCGCTGAGACGTCAAAGCGAAACCTCTGCCGGTGAGGCCAAGATGGCAGCTTGGGATGCGTGGCGGCAACAGGCCTTGCGGTTGCTGCTGACTGCCCGCAGTGGACAGGACAACCCGTTTGACCTGTCGCAGGAGCCCGACTCAATTCGCGACCAGTACGGACGTGAAGAGTGGGGCCAGGGATTCCTGGTCGCACGACGCCTGGTCGAGGCCGGTGTCCGGATGGTGCAGGTCAACCTGCGGGGGTGGGACACTCACCAGAACGCGTTTCGGGACCTCAAGGGAAAGTTGTTGCCTTCGATCGATCATTGTCTCAGCGGTTTCCTGGATGATCTGGAGGATCGAGGATTGCTCGACGACACATTGGTCGTGATGTGTGGTGAGATGGGGCGGACTCCGAAGATTTCACCGATTTCCGCCAACGGTAAGAACGCGTCGGGTGAGAAATTCACCCCCGGACGCCATCACTGGGGCGACGTGTTTCCGTGTTTCCTGGCCGGTGGTGGAATCCAGCCGGGACGAATTGTTGGCCGGTCCGACGCTCACGGTGGCGTTCCGACCGGAGAGGCGTTCACGCCGTCCGATTTGGCAGCGACCATTTTTCACGCCCTGGGCATCAGGGCCGATGCGAATTTCTACGACGAAGCGGGGCGGCCGTACCATATCTATCGTGGGCGTCCCATCGAACCGTTGCTCTGACGGTCGGACTGGACCACGGTTCCACTCCTGGCGAACCGGTTGTGTCTCTCGTGGACGCGGTTGTCATGGACAACTGCCTGTGTGGATGAACCATGGCACGGGGCGGCGGAAGACTTCTGTTGACCGGTCTCGCCTTTGCGGCCCTGCTCGGTGGCATCTGGGGTATGTCTCACTCGGAGTTCGGACAGCAACTGTTGGACCCGGATCTCTCGGCCGAAACGAAACTCGCTTCGATGAAGGCCTTCTTTGACCGGTTCGGTGTGTTCTCACCCCTGGTTTACATCGGGCTGGTGATGGTCGAGGTGATTGTGGCACCGATCCCCGGGGCCATGCTCTATGCACCCGGGGGGGTCATCTTTGGGGCCATCCCGGGAGGCTTTTATTCCTTGGTCGGCAACGTGATCGGCGCGGGGGTGTCGTGCCGGCTGATGCGATGGCTGGGACGTGAAAGGATGAAGTCCTTCGTCGAGCAACGGGAACTGGGGCGCTTGGAAGAGCGGTTACGTTCCCACGGGGTTCTGGTCATTTTTCTGTTGAGAGTCAATCCGTTGACCTCCTCGGACCTGGTGTCCTACGCGTCCGGCCTGACGTCGATCCCGGCCTGGAAGGTGATGCTGGGCACGTTGCTGGGGATGGCACCGCTGTGTTTTGTTCAGGCGTGGCTGGCCGACAGCCTGTTGACGGTGTTCCCGCGGTTGCTGTACCCGTTGCTGGGGCTGTGCGTCGTCTACGCGGTGATTGTCTTCTGGATCGTTCGCCGCATGCGGAACAGTTCGAAATGAGATCGCCCGTGGCCACAGTTCTGGCGGAACTGCGTGGCCTTTGAGATCGCTCAGTTGCGGCCTAGCGAAACCCGCGTGTACGGGCTGGAGCGGTAGGACGAGTAGTTGACCGAACGATAAGTGACTGTCTTTCGGTGATTGCTGAAGAAATCGATATGGGATGCCCCGGTCTCGATCGGGATCGTGGTACTCCAGCTGTTGGTTTTGCTGTCACTGGTCATGTCTTTCCATTGATCGCTCGGAAAGAGTTCATTGATATACGCAGCGCTTCCGTCGGGACCACGGTCGAACATCCACCAGATGCGGCCGCTTTCGGACACGGAGCCGGGTTCGAAGGTCACGGTCACCAACAGCCTCTGACCGTCGACGCGAGTTGTGACCGATGGGGGAGTCAGTGGAGCGGCGACACCCTTGAAGAAATGTCGCAACAGGAACGCCGGTTTGTTCTGTTCGTCCGTTTCGGCGTAGGGGTGACGCCTGGACTTTCCGTGGCCGGAATTGACTCTCAGATATATGGGGATTCCGGGGTGATGCCGGCCACCCCAGGCCATGTCAAAAGCCACAAAGTCATGGGTTCCCGGATGAAAACACAGGTCGACGTTGCGCGAGGCCAGCGTCTTGAGGTGGCGAGCCACGAAGACGTGATCCTTCATGCGGTGAGCAAGTCGTCGGAGATCGTCCCAATTGTGTCCGGCCGCCAATGCCTGAGAATTGTAGACGGGTCCGAAAGTCCCACCCAGGAACCGGTGGTTCAACAGTCGCCGCGGATTGACTCGGCGATTGGCTGCCTGGAGTCCTCGGACATACCGTTGGTTTGCTGCTTGCAGGTTCTTCCAGGCTGTCCGGTCACAGAGTCGCAACGGGGAATCCCAGATCGGCGCGACTGACGAATGCAGTGCTGTCATTCGCCTGTCATGAAGAAGGGCGACCGAAGGGGATGCTCCGTTCTTGGATGCTCCCGTGACGGCGACCTTGCCGGGTTCAAAGTGTTCTGTCTCGGCGTAGGCGGCCGTCACCGCGCGGATCAGCGCGGCTGGCCATCCCCAGTATTGGACCGAGTGTCGTGGGTCGAGAGTCTTGATGAATCGTCGGAAAGCCGCTTGGCCCAGTTCGGCCTGTCCGACACTCCCCAATTCCTGCACGACGGTGAAGACCAGGCCGACGCCGCCTCTCAGCAATTCCCTGTCGACGCCCCGCGGCCGAGCGTCTCTTTGTATGGAGGCCGGCCGGTGTCCGCCGGTGAGATGAAACCCGCTGGCTTTTCGGCCGACGGGGACGATCATTCGCACCGGGACACGGTACTCTCGTCCCGGCACCAATTCGCCCACGCGAATCGAGACCAGTTTCTGGCGGGTCGGGACGTCACCGGGCACGGTATGCCAGTCGCTGAGAACTTTTTCGTCCAGGCTGCCTGCGTCAAGCAGTTCTCGCATCCGTAGCAGTGGGGCCTCGCCGTGAACCGAAGGCACGCAGTGGAGGTGTGGGTCCAGGCAGGCGAAGCCAATCATGACCCGCAGAAGAGATTTCATCGTGGAGCACCGAGTCGAAGGAGCCGCCGTGGTGTTGTGGGGGGTGTCACTTCAGAGATTTCCACGACGTGTTCGGCTTTGTTCCGCCCGGGGCCAGTATATCACCCGGAAGTCGGCAACAGGTTTCGCCTGGGCGTTGCACCACGTAACCTCCATCGAGATGGTGGTGTCAACAGGTCGCTCGGTCTCGAATTTTGCATGAGTTCGGAACCCTCTATCGGGTGGTGACAGTTGGCCACTGCTCGAGGGATCCCGTGTACAGTGGTGTCTCGTTCCTGAAGGTGTAGGTGGCTTGGCTGTGACGAATTCGCCGGGTTCCGAGTGTGGCCTGAAGTTGTGGCATGATCTGGGCGTCCCGATGCGGGATGGCGTGCGGCTGAGTGCCGACGTATTTCTCCCGGATCGTGACGGCCCGTTTCCGACGATTGTTACCCGTACGCCTTACGAGAGCGGTCGGGATGCGTTTCTGGATGTTGCGGCTTACTGGGCCCGCCGTGGGTTCGCCTTCGTCGTGCAGGATTGTCGTGGGCGTTTCGAATCGGAAGGCACGTTTCGAGCTTACGCGGACGATCCCACTGACGGATACGACACGATCGAATGGGTGGGGGGGCAGGGGTGGTGCAACGGGAAGATCGGGACGTGGGGCCGCAGCTACGGTGGTTTGACACAGTGGCTGTCCGCGCCTCTGGCTCATCCGCAGCTGACCTGCATGGCTCCCCATGTCATCTGCGACGATTTTTACAGCGACTGTCATTACATCGGCGGGGCCTTCCAACTGATGCTCTCGCTGGGAGCGGCTGTGATCTGGCAGACGAATCTCGCGACGGTGGTCGGGCCGCAGTCCCGACACGTTTTCCAGAACCGGCGGTTTTGGAGCCATCTGCCGCTGATCGAAATGGACGAACTGGCCATCGGTCGGCGAGTGGAGTACTGGCGAGAGTGGCTCGCACATCCCACATACGGTGACTATTGGAAGCCGTTTGATATCCGTGGTCGGCACGCGGAGATCACCGTGCCCGCCTTCCAGCAGTGTGGTTGGTTCGATCCCTACACCGGGTCCGGTTTCCGCAATCTCAACGGCATGCAACAGCATGGCCCGAACTCTCGGGCACGCGAGCAACAACGGATACTGGTCGGGCCGTGGTCTCACGAGGAACCCGCGTCAACATCGATGGGGGGGAGAGATTTCGGTCCCGGTTCCCTGTTGGACATTCGCGCCGAAGAGCACCGCTGGTTTGACTGGCAGTTGAAAGGAATCGATGACGGGATTGCCTCCGAACCGCCGATCCGGATCTTCACGATGGGAGCCAACTCGTGGAGGAGCGAAGCGGAGTGGCCACTGGAACGGTCGGTGGTCACGCCGCTGTTCCTGCACAGCACCGGGCGGGCTGGTTCGTCGCCCGACGACGGCCGCCTGACGCTCGACCCGCCGGGTGACGAGCCGGTTGACCGGTTCCATTACGATCCGGCAGACCCGGTTCCCACGCTGGGGGGCGTGCTCTCGGTCCATATGATGACCGCTCATGCCGAGGAGCCCCTTGAGGCGGGGGCGGTTGACCAGCGGCTCCTGGAGAAGCGGGACGACGTGCTGGTCTATACCACCCCGGTACTGGCGGAACCGGTCGAGGTTACTGGTCCGGTTAGCGTGGTGCTGTACGCCGAATCGAATGCCCGCGATACCGACTTCACAGCCCGGCTGGTGGATGTCGCTCCTGACGGGACGGCCTTCCTGGTCACCGAGGGCATTCTGCGGGCTCGCTATCGGAACGGGTTGAAACAAACCGAACTGTTGGCACCAGCTGTGGCTGAACAAATGGAGATCGTGCTTTACCCGACGAGCATCGTCTTCGCGGCTGGCCATCGTATTCGGCTGGATATCTCCAGCAGCAATTTTCCACGCTTCAGCCGGAACCTGAACACCGGTGAGGATGTCGGAACGGGGACGCGGATGTTGGTCGCCGCCAATTCGGTGCTGCACAGCCAGGTCACACCGTCGCAACTGGTGCTGCCGGTCGTCGATTCGACGTTGAGATTTTGCTGATCGACTCGAACCAACTCGTGACGGGAAATCTCCGCAGTTCGCTATAATCAGCGACTGCTGACCGTCGGCCGTTTGGTGAAGCCGATTCCTGTTTTCAACGCGTTGTTTGTCATGACATTGCACCGAAGCTGCCTGTTGTTGACGGTTGCCGCCTGGACCCTCGTGTTGGGCCCGTCGCGAGGCATTGCTGCCGGGAAAGTCGATTTCCAGAAGCAGATCAAACCGATTCTGGCCAAACACTGCACCGGGTGTCACGGTGTCAAGAAGCGTGAGGCAGGGTTGCGGCTGGACTTCCGCAAACCGGCTTTCGCGGGTGGCGATTCGGGTGTGGCGATCAGAGCGGGAAAGCCTGGGGCCAGCCTGTTGTTGAAGCGGATTCGTTCGGCCGATCCGGATGAACGGATGCCGCCGAAAGGGAAACCGTTGAGCGAAGTCCAGATCGGAGTGATCTCCCGCTGGATTGCCGAAGGGGCCCAGTGGCCCGACGACGGTGGTGCGGGCAAGCTGCAAGTGGATCACTGGGCGTTCCAGCCCATCGCTCGCCCGGTGGTGCCGAAAATCGGCGGTCCTGGTGTTCGAAATGATGTCGACCGCTTCGTGCGTGCAAGGCTGAAGGAGCATCGGCTGAAGGCCTCGTCGGAAGCCGACCCCAACACGTTGTTGCGGCGACTTCACCTGGATCTGACGGGGATCCCGCCGACGCCTGCCGAAATCCGGGCGTTCCTGGCGGCTCGTGATAAGAACGCCCAAGCCGCTTACACGGCTGTCGTTGATCGATTGCTGCAATCACCTCACTTCGGAGAACGCTGGTCGCTGGAATGGTTGGACCTGGCCCGGTATGCCGACAGTGACGGCTATGAAAAGGATCTGCCCCGGCCGCACTCGTTCCGCTGGCGCGACTGGCTGATTGATGCCATCAACCGCGACCTGCCGTTTGACCAGTTCACCGAACAGCAGATAGCCGGTGACCTGCTGCCGGGGGCGACCGACCAGGTGCAGCTGGCGACCGGGTTTCATCGCAACACGCTGACCAATCGGGAGGGGGGCGTCGACCAGGAGGAGTACCGGGTGAAGGCGGTCGTGGACCGCGTCAACACGACGTTCACCGTCTGGATGGGCCTGACGGTCGGCTGCAGTGAGTGTCATTCGCACAAGTACGATCCGATTTCCCAGCGCGAGTACTACGGGCTGTTTGCCTTCTTCAACAATGCCGATGAGAAGGACATCCAGGTCGCACCGTCGGCAGCGGCCCGGAAGCAGTTCGAGAAGAAACAGCGAACGCACCGGCAAAAACGGGCTGCCATTGAAGCCCGGATCGAGAAGATGAAGCCGGAACTGGACAAGCGCCAGCGACGATGGGAATTGTCCCTGAAACGGAAAGGTGTCGGGTGGCACGACCTTGAGAACCCGAAACTGACATCGTCGTCGGGAGCTGTGCTGAGAGTCGAGAAGGACCGTTCAGTGCGTGTTGTTGGTGATCCGGGCGAAAGCGATACGTACACGATCGAGGCAATGACCCAACTGAAGCGGATCCGGGCGATTCGCTTGAACGCGTTGTCCGACAAGACCCTGCCGGCGAAGGGGCCCGGCCGGGCTGCCGACGGTCGCTTTGTGCTGTCGAGCCTCGCCGTCGGAATCTCGGATTCAGCCGACGGGAAATTCAACGGTCTGCCACTGAACAACGCTCGTGATGTTGATAGACCCGGTGACGCGACGGTCGGCCGATCACTGGTCGGCGATTCGGCTGATGGATGGAATCCTCCGCCCGGCAAGTCGTCGACGGCCGTTTTCGAGGTGGCCTCGGCAGTCTCAAAAATCGACTGGGTGGGCAATCCACTCCCGGGTGGCATCCAGGACGGGGCTGCCCAGGTGTTTACCGTCTACGCGGGGTCACCGGCACCTTCCGCCGGAACGATCGACAGATTTCGGTACTGGTCGAAGTCGAAAAAGGGAGCGGCTTGTGGGTTCTACTTGCTCAGGCCAGATGCTGCCGGGGGATTTCGGGTCGTCCAGAAACATGACGTTGTCTCAAAAGGCGTCAACGGGAAGCTCGTCGAAGTGGTGCTTCCCCAGGCCTGGGATGTGCAACGCGGCGACCTGCTGGCCAATTCGAGTAACGGTGGGCCCGGATATCGTGTCGGGCCTTCGACGGACCTGGTCTATTTTCCCGTCAAGAAGTTTCCCGGAAAGGGTGAGACGGTCGTTCTGGGCAAGTTGACGCGGTTCAGAGAATCCCGCATGTACTTTCTCCAGGCGCACTTTCGGCCGGCGGTGACAGTCGAACCCGACGAACTGAAGAATGCCGACGGGACCGTGCGGCGAGTGCGAATCAAACTGAAGCACGCGTTGGGGAAGCTGTCGCTGGGAAGATTCCGAATCCAGGTCACCTCCGTTGACGATCCACTGGGCCTCAACAACAAGCGATCAACCCCGGCCAAGGTCTTGCAGATCGTCAACATTTCGCCAGGTGATCGGACGCCAGCACAGCGCGAGACAATCGGCGACTACTACCGGTCCATCGATTCGGTCGTGGCCCCAATCCGCAAGGAACTGGCTGAGCACAAGAAAACGGCCCCAAAACTGGCCACCACCACAGCCCATGTGATGACCCGTCGCGGCTCTCCCCGTGAGACCCACATCCACAAGCGGGGGAACTTCCTGGACCGGGGGGCCCGCGTCAACGTGCACACACCCGCATTCCTGCACGAGTTGAAGCCACGAGGCGAATTGCCCGATCGGCTCGACCTGGCACGTTGGATCACCAGTCCTGAGAATCCACTGATGGCCCGCGTGGCCGCCAACCAGATCTGGAAGCAGCTCTTCGGACGTGGTCTGGTCACCACATCCGAGGACTTTGGGTCGCAAGGGGCTCCACCCAGCCACCCAAAACTGCTCGACTGGCTTGCGACGGAATTTCGTGCCCTGGGATGGAGCCGCAAGAGATTCATCAAACGGATCGTGATGTCCGGCACCTACCGCCAGTCCTCGGCAAGAGTCGCCGAGCAGGTGGACCAGGATCCCCAGAACCAGTGGTTGTCACGTCAGAACCGGTTTCGGCTCAGTGGCGAGTTGATCCGTGATCAATACCTGGCCATCGCCGGAACACTCAACCCACAGGTCGGAGGTCGAAGTTTTCGGCCACCGTTGCCTCCGGGGGCCAAGGCCATTCAGTTCGTCAACAAGTGGGCCGAGGACAAGGGGCCGGAACTGCGCCGCCGCGGTCTCTACATCCACCTGCAGCGGAACCTGATGCTGCCGATGCTGATGACTTTCGATCGCCCGGACGGGATCGTTACCTGCACTCGCCGAGAGCGATCCAACACGCCGTTGCAGGCGTTGACATTGCTCAACGGGTCAATCTTCGTGGACGCCGCCCGCCAGTTGGGAAGACAACTGGCACAGGCTGAGGGGGCGTCGAGTGAAAAAGTCCGTAAGGTCTACCTGCGGGCTCTGGGCCGCGAGCCCAACGAATTTGAAGCACGACGTGTGCTGGAACTGCACTCGAAACTGTCGAAACTTTTCCGGGACGATCAGAAAGCGGCCACACAATTGACCGCCGGTCTTGAACTGCAAGGCCGGACCGTAGTCGAGGTGGCCGCCTGGATCACTGTGGCCCGGACCGTGTTGAACCTGGATGAAGTGATTACCAGGGAGTAGGTGAATTATGAGAACTCGTTTGTCTCAGAAATGGAACCAGTTCGAGCAGACGCTCGCTGATGCCACGCGTCGTGATTTTCTGACGTCCAGTGCCAACGGACTGGGGGGCTTGGCCCTGTCGGCTCACCTGGCCAGTGAACTGGTTGCCGGGGAAAAGGGGACTTCGCGGACCGATCCCCTGGCTCCCAGGTCGGCACACCTCAGGGCCAAGGCCAAGGCATGCATCTTCATCTACCTGGCCGGTGCCCCAAGTCACCTGGAACTTTACAGCCCAAAGCCGAAGCTCAAGCAGTTCAATGGACAGCAATTGCCCGATTCGCTGACCAAGGGGATCCGCTTCGCATTCATCAACAAGAACGCGAAATTGATGGCCTCCAAGCGACCGTACAAGCAGTACGGTGAAAGTGGCATGTGGTTCACCGATCGTCTGCCTCACGTTTCCCGCCATGCCGACGACATCTGCATGATCCAGACCATGCATTCGGAGGCCTTCAACCACCACCCGGCGCAGATGTTGATGTGCTGTGGCCAGCAGAAGTTTGGCTTGCCGAGTGTGGGGGCGTGGTTGAATTACGGGCTGGGGGCCCCTTCGAAGAACCTTCCCGGTTACATCGTGCTGGCTGCCGGTCCGGCCGCACGGGGCGGGGCAACACTCTATTCCAGTGGGTTCCTGCCCTCGACGGTCGCCGGAGTCCTGTTCCGATCCAAGGGCGAACCTGTCCTGAACCTCAATAATCCGAAAGGGCTGACCTCAGCCGCTCAGCGAATTTCTCTTGACGCCCTGAAGGATCTCAACAAAAGACGCTTCGGGTCGTTGGGTGACCAGGAGATCAACAGCAGGATTTCGGCTTACGAGCTCGCTTTTCGCATGCAGACGGCGGCTCCGGACCTGATTGATCTTTCTGGTGAGACCAGGCAGACCCTCGAGAGTTACGGTGTGCAGCGAAAAGGGGTGCCGGGAGACTTCTCGAGAAACTGTCTGCTCGCTCGCCGAATGGTCGAACGTGGCGTGCGGTTCATCAACATCTTCCACGGTGGCTGGGATGCCCATGGAGGGTTGGAAGGCAACGTGGCCAGCAACTGCAATGTTGTCGACCAACCGGTGGGCGCGCTGTTGGCCGATCTGAAGCAACGGGGCATGCTCGATTCGACACTGGTCGTTTGGGGCACGGAGTTCGGTCGAACACCCCTGGTCCAGGGCAAGGACGGTCGGGACCACCATCCACATGCGTTCCCGATCTGGATGGCCGGTGGTGGCGCGCGTGGGGGATATACCCACGGCCGCACCGATGACCTGGGATGGTCGATACAGGAGAATCCCGTTCACATCAACGATTTCCAGGCGACGTTGATGCGGTTGTTTGGGATCGACGACAAAAGGTTGATCCACCGATTCAAGGGGCTGGATTTTCGCCTGACCGGTGTGGGGGAGAGCGGGCACGTGGTTAACGACTTGATTGGCTGAAATGGCAGCGGCGACGTTTCCCTTCTGTTGGATGTTTCTGATGCGGATCGGACGACTTTCCTGGCTGGCCCTGCTGAGCGTGGCGGTGTGTGGCGCCGTGCCCAACGTCACGCTGGCGGCCGAGGCCGAATCGGTTGGGGAAATCGTGTCCCGTCTGGTTTCCGCCTCGCGGATTTACGACAAGCGGCAGATGCGTTCGGCCTCTGATCGACTGGTGGAGATCGGGGCGGAGGCCGTGCCGGGATTGATGTCGGTTGTTGACGATGTCGATGACAACGTCCGCTGGCAGGCGATCGCCGCCCTGGGCCGAATCGGCCGTCCGGCGGCAAGCGTTTCGGTTCCCCTGATGACAGCCGCCTGTGCCGACAGGGATGCTGATGTGCGTGGGGCAGCGGCGGTGGCCCTGGGCCAAATGCGAGTGAAGGAGGTGGCTGCGGTACGGGCTGTCAGATTGCTGAGACGCGACGAACAGCCGATGGTCCGGGCGGATGCATGGTGGGCGTGGTGGCAGGCGACCGGTGACAGAAAAGCGATTACTGAGCTTGTTGACCTGCTGTCGGCCAAGGACTGGTTGGCCAGCAGTCACGCCTCCCATCACCTGTCGACTGTCGGGACTCCGGCTGTGAAGGTGCTGGTCGAGAAAATGATCGCCGGGCCATCCCGAGACCGTCGACAAGTGGCCGAGACACTTCGCCGGATGGGGCCACGAGCAGTGACGGCGATCCCGAAGCTCTTGCGTGTGCTGGATGGAAAAGATCGGCACGTTGCCGCTGCAGCTGCCAGGGTGCTGGGGGCGCAGGGGGCGGCCGCAGTCATTGGTCTGCGAGACCGTCTTGACGCCCCACGAGCGGACACTCGACGTTTGGCGGTGGTGGCACTGGGAGAAATTGGCCCACCAGCGTCATCGGCGGCCGGCAAAATGGCCGGACGATTGGAGTTCGTTGATGGCCGAGAACTGCTGCAACTGGTGACCGCGCTGGGCCGGATCGGTTCGAAGGCAACTGTCGCTGTTCCTGGTCTGGTTGTGGTACTGAAACACAGCCATCGCGATTCGCGAGGGGCCGCTTGTGAGGCCCTGGGACGAATCGGGTCGGCGGCACATGGTGCGACCGAGGCATTGTCAGCGGTTGCAGAAGGAGATCCTGTGGATTTCGTCCGTCGTGCCGCACAGCGAGCCAACGCGGAAATCATCAGGCAACGGGCTGGCCAGGTGGCCGAAAAACTGAATCCGGAAACCAATCCGGTCCCGGACGACCTACGAGAGTGACAATTCCATGCTGACGACTTTGCGTGCGGGGAGATCCTGGGGCCCGGTGGCCGTTCTGGCTGTCGTGTGGTCTCCACTGTTGAGAGCGGCTGAGCCAAATGGGCCGGTCGATTTTTCCCGCGAGATTCTGCCTGTTCTCTCGGACAAGTGCTTCGTCTGTCATGGTCCGGCCGGAGAAGCCAGGGAGGCGTTGAGGCTGGATTCGTTTGCCGCGGCGACCGAATCGCATGAGGGACGTCAGGCGATCGATCCCAAATTTCCCGGAAAGAGCCAGATCCTGGTGCGGATCCATTCGGCCGAGGAACCGATGCCACCTGCGGATGCCGAGAAACAGCTGACCGCTGCCGAGAGAGAGTTGTTGGATCGGTGGGTGCGTCAGGGCGGCACGTACGCCACGCACTGGTCCTTCGTGCCACCAAAGAAGACCGAGCCGGATGTCCGTCGTGAAGGGCAGCACATCATTGATGACTTCATTGTCTCCGGATTCGGTCGCCGTGGAGGCGATTTCTCGCCGGAGGCCGATCGGCGGACGCTGGCCCGTCGTGCCGCGCTGGTGTTGACCGGGTTGCCGCCAGACCCCGGGACATTGTCTGGGTTTCTTTCCGATCGTCGACCCGGCGCCTACGGACGTTTCGTTGACCGGTTGCTGAAACATCCGCGGTACGGAGAACACCAGGCCAGGTACTGGCTGGATGCGGTGCGGTACGGTGATACACACGGATTGCACCTGGACAATCGGCGAGCGATTTTTCCCTTTCGGGACTGGGTCGTGATGGCATTGAACCGCAACCTGCGGCTCGACAAGTTCATCACCTGGCAGTTGGCCGGTGATCTGCTGAAGGACCCAACTCTCGAACAACTGGTGGCGACGGGATTCGTGAGGATGAATCCGTCGACGGCTGAGGGAGGGGCGATTCCGGCCGAGTTCCAGGCCAAGAACAACTTCGATCGGGTGGAAACGCTGGGGACGGTCTTCCTGGGGATGTCGCTGACATGCGCAAGGTGTCATACCCACAAGTACGACCCGATTCCTCAGAGGGAGTATTACCGCCTGCTGGCGTTCTTCAACAGCACCGCTGAAGCGTCGATGGATGGGAACAAGTACGAGTACGGACCGGTCATTCGGGCTCCGGGAAGCTTGATGGCGTGGCGGACCTGGGACAATTTGCACGTCCTGAGGAAGGACCTTCTGGCGCGAAGTGCCAAGAATTTGAAATCCCTGGAATCGGCGAGTCCCAAGTACCGGAAGGACTGGACGGCCGCCAAGCCGGCGGATCAGCTGGTCCGAGTAGCTGATCCCAAGGGGCCGTTTGCCAAACTGAAACTCCATAAGCAGGCAACAGAACTGGTCAAGCGAGTTGCGGAGGTCCAAAACGGATTCACGTCCACCCTGGTGGCCCGTGATCTGCCCAAGCCTCGGATCACGAAGGTCCTGGAACGGGGCGAATACAATCGTCCCCAGGGTGATGAACTCAAGCCGGGGATACTGACCGTGATGGGGGCATTCCCCGAAGGAGCCCCGCGAAATCGGCTGGGCCTGGCCCGCTGGCTGACCTCGCGGTCTCACCCGCTGACGGCCCGCGTCCTGGTCAACCGCATCTGGCAACGCACATTCGGCTATGGGTTGGTTCGGACGCCCGAGGACTTTGGTCTCCAGGGGCAACAGCCGACACACCCTCAACTGCTCGACTGGCTGGCCGTCGAGTTGCACGACAGCGGGTGGGACCTGAAACACATGCTGCGATTGATGGTCACCAGCCGGACGTTTCGGCAGAGTTCGGCGTGGCGCGAGGGGATGGAGGATCCGGAAAACCGTCTGTTTGCTCGTGGCCCCAGTCATCGGCTGGACGCCGAGGTGATCAGAGACATGGGGCTGTGGGCCAGCGGACTGATGGTGTCGCAGGCTGGCGGGGAGGGGGCCAAGCCGTACCAGCCGGGAGGACTGTGGTCGGCGCTGATGCACCCGGCCAGCAACACCAAGCTCTACGTCGCGGACAAGGGGGCGAGACTCTATCACCGCAGCCTTTACGTGTACTGGAAGCGGACCAGCCCTCACCCGATGATGACACTCTTTGATGCTCCCAGCCGCGAATCGAGTTGTGTTCGACGGTCCCGGACCAACACGTCGTTGCAGTCCCTGGGGCTGCTCAACGAAACACAGAGAATGGAGATGGCACGCGTTCTGGCAGGGCGGCTGTTGCGTGAGGCCAAGGATGATGACGGTCGCCTGGACATGCTGTTCGGCCTGCTGGCATCCCGCGATCCCAATCCTCGAGAGCGTGCCGCCTGCCGGAAACTGCTCGAGGTGATGACAGCACGATTTGCCAAGTCTCCCAAGGATGCCCAGGCGCTGTTGTCGACGGGGGCGTCAGCTCCTGATGCCAGGCTGAACGCCACGGCACATGCTGCGTGGGCGCAGGTGGCAGTGACCGTGTTGGCCAGCGATGTGGCCATTCTCCTGTACTAGACACTGCGGGCTTGGTCCCGCTCCGATTCCATCAGGTTTCTCTGAATCTCAAAGATCCATCCGGTGTGAACGCCATGAACACGCTTCGTGACTTCGAACTGAACCTGACCCGTCGACAGTTGTTCGGCCGCGGGGCCCTGGGATTGGGCACCGCCGCAATGGCTCAATTGCTGGGGGCGGACCTGCAGGCCGCCGGTGCCGATGCGAAGTCCGGTCTGCATCATCCGGCCCGGGCCAAGCGGGTGATCTACCTGTTCATGAGCGGTGGTCCCAGTCACCACGACCTGTGGGATTACAAGCCGAAGATGCGGGAGATGTACGGACAACCGTTGCCCGATCACATCCGCAACGGCCAGCGGATAACCGGGATGACCGCCCGGCAGAAGACCCTGCCGGTCTGCCCCAGCAAATACAAGTTCACCAGGCATGCCAACAACGACCGCGGTGTGTGGATCAGCGAACTGTTGCCCCACACAGCCACCGTCGCCAAGGAACTGTGCGTGGTGCACAGTACCTTCACCGAGGCGATCAATCACGATCCGGCGATCACCTACATCCAGACCGGGAGCCAGATTCCGGGGCGGCCGAGCCTCGGGGCCTGGTTGAGCTACGGGCTGGGCAGTATGAACGAAAACCTGCCCGGTTACGTGGTGATGCATGCCAGGACGAGCTTTGCCGAGCAGAGCCTGTTCAGCCGACTGTGGGGTACCGGGTTCCTGCCTTCTGATCACCAGGGCATCCTGCTTCGTAGCCAGGGGGACCCGGTGTTGTATCTCAGCAATCCGGCCGGGGTGGCTCGCCGGGACCGGCGAGCCCAACTCGACACGCTGGCACTGCTCAATCGCGAACAGCACAGGCGTTTCGCCGATCCCGAAGTGCTGGCACGGATCAAGCAGCACGAGATGGCCTATCGCATGCAGTCCTCGGTGCCGGAGTTGATGGATCTCTCGCAGGAGTCCAAGGAGACGTTCGAGTTGTACGGTGAGGCTGCTCGCCAGCCGGGGTCATTCGCGGCGTGTTGTCTGAATGCCCGGAGGCTGGCCGAACGGGGGGTTCGCAATATCCAGGTGTTCCACCGCGGCTGGGATGCCCATGGCAGTTTGCCCCGCGAGCACGAGTCTCAGTGCCGTGACGTTGACCAGGGATGTGCCGCGTTGATCAAGGACCTGAAACGCCGCGGCATGCTCGACGAGACGCTGGTTGTCTGGGGCGGTGAGTTCGGCCGCACCTCGTACTGCCAGGGCGGGTTGTCAAAGACGAACTACGGTCGTGACCACCACCCGAGATGCTTCACCATCTGGATGGCCGGTGGTGGCATCAAGCCGGGGATCACCTACGGCCGGACTGACGACTACGCGTACAACATCGCTGACCCCGATGGCCAACCGATGGATCCGCAGCCCAGCCGAGAGGAGTGGACACCCGGTTCGATGCACATCCACGATCTGAACGCCACGATCCTGCACCTGGCCGGAATCGACCACAAGCGGTTGACGTATCGCTACCAGGGTCGGGACTTCCGGTTGACCGACGTGCACGGCCACGTGATGACCGATCTGATTGCCTGAGGTGTCGACGGGCTGTTCAGCGTTCGAGACCATCGAGGTGCGCGACCACTTCGGTGACCGGGGTGACGTCACCCAGGTCGATGTCGATGTCGAGCAGATTTACCTCGTGCATCAACTCGCAACGCTCGCCAATCGCCTCGCGAGGCACGATCACGCGAAAGCTGTCGACCGCGTCACGACACGTCGCGTAAACGCAGTGGCTGGTACTGATGCCGGTGACGATCAGTGTGTCGACCGACAGCGATGTCAGCATCTCGTGAAGGTTGGTTCCCTTGAAGGCCGACGCATACCGCTTGTAAACGATTTTCTCGTCGGGGCGATGATCGAGTCGCGCATCGAGTGCGAACAACTCGGCTGCATCATCCTCCGGGACCGTCCACTGGAGCTTCCGGTTCTGGGGGCTGGGCGGGTCGGCGGGGTCCCATGCCAGGGATGTGAAGAAGATGGGCAAACCCGCCCGTCGACTGGCTTCGAGGACCTGGCAGGTTCCCTCCATCACGCTGTCCAGGTTGCTGCCGATCTGAAGATGAGGGTCGAGCCAATACTTGGCCATGTCGATGACGATCAATGCCGGCCGCTCGCCCCAGCCGACCCGCGAGCCCCAGCCCCGTTGCAGGTAGTTCTCCTTCAATGCGGCCAGGTGATCCCGCAGCGGGCCTCTCAGCTCATCTGGGAGCCTCAGGTCCTCGGCACCGAATGGCAGGCGGGCGGCATGGTCAGTGGTCATCGGTGGTCCTTTCGAGTTGTGAAACCCCAGCTGGGGAGGAGAGTGGCCGTCGAAATTCTCGCACATCTGGCCTCACGGCTAAACGGAGACGCACAGGAAAGGGTGGCGGAGATCGTCGAGAATGTCGGGCAGTATGCTCGAGTTGCGTGTCTGCGTTACAATCGGCCGCGGCGTCGTTTTGGCCGGGAATCGGTCCGGGAAGAGAGACAGCATGACGGAGAAGAGCCGGGCGAAGCGAACGATGGGTCGCGAGGTGCTTTGTGGCGGATTGCTGACCGGACTGGCAACGGGGTTGGCCTGGTCGTCGGTTGTCGAGCTGTTCTCCATGGACCAGCGGTTCAGCGGCACCGAGTTTCTGACATCCTTGGTCGTTCCGGGACTGGTGGCCGTGCTGGTCTGGAAGCTGTGGCGAACCGGACTCGTTAACGGTGTGCTCGTAGCCTATCTGACGGTGTTGGTTCCGTTGCTGGGAATGGGAGCGGGTGGAGCCAACGTCGCTCAGTCGACCCTTGGCGGAGCGATTGCCGGGATTGTTTATGGTTCCCCGTGGGCGATCTGGCGAGCGTTCCGGCCAGTGGCTGTCCACGGCGGACTGGCTGATTCGACTCCCACTGGGACTGACTTCGATGAGGTCGATCCGACGGCGGTGGGCTTTAAGATTGATGGTGGAGTTTCTCCGGATTGAGTAATGCCGTCTCCACTGGAGACGCCAACCTGTCGACAGCACAACATGAGCACATCCGCGCCATTGCAGGGCCAGGTCGCCATCGTCACCGGAGGGGCGTCGGGTATCGGTCGAGCGGTGGGTGAATTATTTGCCGAGGCGGGCCTGGCCGGCCTGGCGGTGATCGACGTTGCCGAGTGTGACCTGTCGGATCTGGATGCGGAGCTCGTGACCGGGCAGTTCGATGTGGCCGATGCAGACGCGGTGAGTGGTTTCATTTCGGAGGTGCACGATCGGTTCGGCCGGATTGACATTCTGGTCAATAACGCGGGGATCGCCCCGGTGGTTCCGTGGTCGAAGGTGACCGAAGAGAACTGGCAACGGGTTCTCGATGTCAATCTCAATGGCGCGTTTCACTGCACTCGTGCCGCCTGGGACCACATGCGGGACCGGCAATACGGCCGCATCGTGAACATCTCGTCGGTTGGGGCGTTCCTGGGCAGCGTGAGTGCACATCCTGCTTACGGCGTCAGCAAGGCGGGGCTGATTGCCCTGACAAAATCACTGGCCAAGGAGGGGGCTGCCGACGGCATCCTGGTCAACGCGATCGCTCCCGGGTCCATCGACACGCCGATGCTGGAGAGCTTCGGTCCTGAGGCTCGCGTGGAATATGCCGAGGCATCGCTGTTGAAACGTCAGGCGTCTCCGAAGGAACTGGCCGAATCGGTCATGTTCCTGGTGTCGCCGGCATCCAGTTACATCACCGGGGCCACTCTGCACGTCAACGGTGGAGCGTTGTTGATCTGAGCGGCCTCGCCAC
>MDTE01132198.1_pt1 | contig 33296 bp, 29 predicted proteins | sample 811231 | NCBI WGS metagenome assembly MDTE01 (sample SAMN05326651, study PRJNA326480) | marine metagenome | isolation source: seawater | place: Indian Ocean: Red Sea | collected 2010
CCAAGTATTTTAAAATTGATTTGGAAGAAAATGTATATAAATCTTTATCAGATAAAGAAGTGATTGTTGCTGAAATGTCTACCGTTTTATACGAAGCCTTAAATATTGTTCCTAAAATATTAATTTTAAGAACAAAAAAATCAATATTTTATGTTCCTAAGCATCCTTTTACAGAGGTTAAAAACATAGATGATTTGATTGATAAAATTAAAGATAATAAAAAATTTAATACAAAGGTAACATTAAAAAAATATTATAATAAAAATTGGAAAAAAAATTTTAAAAATTATTTAAAAAAAATTATGCAAAAATAAGATGTTAAATCTAACATCTTATTTGTCGAAGATCTATCGTATATATTAATTGTAAAAAAAAGAGTAAATATTTGTAGTATGATTTATATAAAATATAATTATTATTAATAAAATGAATAAATTTAAAAAAATTTTTTTTATTTTATCGAAGCAGGATCGACAAAAAGCTTGGTTATTATTAATAATGATAATAATGATGGCAATTTTAGATATGATTGGTGTTGCATCTATTTTACCTTTTATGGCGGTATTAACTAGTCCAGATATAGTAGAGACTAACACAATTTTGAATAAAATGTTTACAATCTCAAAATCATTTGGAATTCAAAATATTAATGATTTTCTGTTTGCTTTAGGTCTCTTGGTATTTATGTTATTGGTTATATCACTTTCATTTAAGGCTCTTACATCATATGTGCAAGTAAGATTTGTTCAAATGCGAGAATTTTCAATAGGAAAACGACTTATAGAAGGATACCTGCATCAACCTTATAGTTGGTTTTTAAATCGTCACAGCTCTGATCTTGGAAAAAGTATATTATCAGAAGTAAGTACAATTGTTAGTGGTGGTTTAAGTCCTCTAATGGAATTGATCGCAAAAGGTTTAGTTGCCATCACTTTAATTACACTACTAGTTATTGCTGATCCAAAACTCGCTATTATAGTTGGTGCTTCACTAATAGGAGCATACGTTATTATTTTTAAATTTATTCGCAGATATTTAAATAAAATTGGTAATGACCGTTTAAAAAATAATGAGTTAAGATATTTGGCAGTTAGTGAAGCTTTCGGTGCCGCGAAAGAGGTAAAAGTCAGAGGTTTGGAGGAAACATATGTAAAAATTTTTTCTAAGGCTTCAAAACTATTTGCAACAACTCAAGCTACTTCACAAGCTTTAGCTCTTCTACCTAGATTCATCCTAGAAATCATTGCTTTCGGAGGTATATTGTTGATAATTCTTTATATAATATCTGAAACAGGAAGTTTTAATTCAGCCTTACCAATTCTTAGCCTATATGTTTATGCAGGATACCGTTTAATGCCAGCACTACAACAAGTCTACATATCTTTTACTCAACTTACGTTTGTTGGTCCAGCAATAGATAAATTATATGAAGATATTATAAATTTAAATCCTTATATAATAAATAATGATAAAAAAACCTTATCATTAAACGAGAAAATCTCATTAAAAAATGTTAATTACTTTTACCCTAATTCGCAACGTACTGCGTTGAAAGATATAAATTTAAATATTTACGCAAAATCTACAGTAGGATTTATTGGAGCTACAGGAAGTGGAAAAACCACAATTGTTGATATTATTTTGGCATTATTAGAACCACAAGAAGGGAGTTTAGAGATTGATGGAAATATTGTCACTAACAAGAATGCGAAATCCTGGCAACGTTGTATTGGTTATGTGCCCCAAAATATTTATCTTTCAGATGATACAATTGCTGCTAACATCGCCTTTGGGGTTGATCCTAAGAATATTGATCAAAAAATTGTTGAAAGTGTTTCTAAAATAGCAAATTTACATGATTTTGTAGTTAATGAGCTACCCAAAAAATACCAAACCACTATTGGTGAGAGGGGTGTAAGATTATCTGGTGGACAACGTCAGCGTGTTGCAATTGCTAGAGCTTTGTATCATAACCCTAAAGTATTAATTTTAGATGAAGCCACAAGTGCTTTAGACAACCATACAGAACAAGTAGTGATGGAAGCAGTAAAAAATCTTAGCAAAGATTTAACCATAATTTTAATTGCACATCGTTTAAACACAGTTAAAAATTGTGACATTATTTTTAAACTTGATAAGGGTTCAATTTTAAAACAAGGAACTTTTAAAGAATTAATTTAAAAAATTTAATTTTAATTTCAAAAAAATTAAAATAGTAATAACTATAAATATACTAATGAATTCAAAAAAATATAAAATTGCTATTATTGGTTTAGGTTATATAGGTCTTCCACTAGCAACAATATTTGCAAAAAAGTTTAAAGTTGTTGGATATGATATAAATAAATTAAGAATTCAAGAATTAGAAAAAAATTTTGACAATACACTAGAAGTCGGTGCCAATGTTCTGTCATCAGTTTCAAATACATTAAGTTTTACATCCAACTTACAAGATATTAGAGATTGCAATATTTATATTATTACTGTCCCAACACCAATTGATAAAGCAAACAGACCTAATCTAACTCATTTAATAAATGCATCTAGGGTTGTTGGATCTGTAATAAATAAAAATGATATAGTTATTTATGAGTCTACGGTTTATCCAGGTGCTACAGAAGATATCTGTGTACCAGAACTTGAAAGATCTTCAGGAATGAAATTAAATAAAGATTTTTTTTGTGGTTATAGTCCTGAGAGAGCAAACCCAGGTGATAAAGTTAATACAATAGAAAAAATAAAAAAAATTACTAGTGGATCGAATAAAAAGATTTCTAATGAAATTGACAGATTATATAAATCAGTAATTACTGCTGGTACTTTTAAGGTTTCAACCATTAAGGTAGCAGAGGCAGCAAAAGTAGTTGAAAATACTCAACGAGATTTAAACATTGCTCTAGTTAATGAATTATCAGTCATTTTTCAAAAATTAAATTTAGATACCCTAGAAATTTTGGAAGCAGCTGGAAGTAAATGGAATTTTCTCCATTTCAGACCAGGACTTGTTGGTGGTCATTGTATTGGTGTTGATCCTTATTACCTTACTCACGCTGCAGAACAAGTTAAGTATAATCCTTCACTGATTTTAGCTGGACGAAAAATAAACGATAACATGGCAATTTATACTGCAAAAAAAATCATACAAAAAATGAAATTAAATGGAATTAATATAAAAAAAAGCAGAGTGGGTGTTATGGGTATTACTTTTAAAGAAAACTGTCCCGATGTGCGTAATACTAAAGTTGCAGATCTTGTTTATGAATTAAGAAATTGGGGCACAAAGGTAGTTGTACTTGATCCATGGGCTAATCAGTCAGAACTTAAAAGTATTTATAATATTGAGCTTGGCAAAATTGATAATAAAAATCAGGTAGATTGTTTGATTGTAGCTGTTGGACATAAAGAATTTAGATCTAAATCTGCCAAAGATCTAAAAAAATTATGTAAAGGACCTAATCCAGTATTAGCAGATGTTAAGTCCATTTATAAAAAAAAAGATCTTCTGGCTCAAGGTTTTACTGTTTTTCGTCTATAGATTATAAATAAAGTTTGTTTTAAAAAAAAAATTATGAAAAAAAACATAGCAGTTGTTGGTTGTGGCTATTGGGGTAAAAATTTATTAAGAAATTTCTTTAAATTAGAAAAATTATATTCAATCTATGATAGCAATCCTGAAATTACCAAATTTTACTCTAACGAGTATAAGGTTAAACAAAGTTCTTTTACAGAAATTAAGAATGATAAAAATATAAAAGGAGTAGTTCTAGCAGTGCCAGCCCATCTCCATGCTTCTATGGCAATAGAAGTAATTAATTCAGGAAAACATGTATTAGTTGAAAAGCCACTTGCAATGAATGAAAAAGATGCAAATGAAATGATTAGTGCAGCAAAAAAAAATGGTGTTCAATTAATGGTTGGACATCTTTTGCAGTATCATCCAGTTTTTAAAGAAATTAAAAAAACAATTAAATCTGGAGAAATAGGTGACTTAAAATATATTTATTCTAGTCGTTTAAGTTTTGGTAAAATTAGAACAGAAGAAGATATCATATGGAGTTTTGCCCCCCATGACATATCTATGATTTTGTCATTAGCAAATGAAGAACCCACATTTGTAACCGCTGAGGGAGCATCTATGCTCCAAAAAAATATAGCAGATAGCGCTTCTATACACTTGGAATTTGATTCAGGTCTAAAATCAAATATTTCAGTTTCTTGGTTGCATCCATTTAAAGAAAGTAAATTAGTTGTTATTGGTAAATCTGGAATGTTGATATTTGATGATAATAAACCTTGGAAAGAAAAGTTATCCATAATTAAATATAAATTATTAATTCATGAAAATTCAAACCATCTTTCAAGGTCTGATTTTAAGTATTTAGATGTAGATGAAGAAGAGCCTTTAAAAAAGGAATGCCAACACTTTATTGAGGTAGTAGATAAAAATATAAAACCACTTACAGATGGAGATGAAGGGTTAAAAGTGCTTAAGGTACTTTCTGCTGCCTCAAAATCTAAAAATAAGAAAACATCGGTTCGTGATTTATAAAATTTTATATTGTGTTGAATAAAAAAAGATAAGTTATCAATTTTACGATCTATTATTTTAAGTTTTTTTGAACTTAAATCCTATTTTACTTTAAAATATGATATGATTTTTAATACAATTAAAATTATAAATTGAACATGAAAATAGATTTTGCGAATTTACAACTACAGTATCAAAAATATAAAAAAAAAATTGATGTTAGTATTCAAGAAGTTCTAAACAAGTCAAATTACATATTAGGTGAAGAAATTGAAAAACTTGAAACTGAATTACGAAATTTTGTAGGTGTTAAACATGCTATAACCTGTTCATCAGGAACAGATGCAATATTACTTTCTTTAATGGCATTAGATATTCAGCCTGAAGATGAAATAATCACCACGCCATTTACATGGATATCTACAGCAGAAATGATTTCACTATTAAAAGCAAAACCCGTTTTTGTTGATATTGAAAAAGATACATACAATATCGATGCAAATTTAATAGAGTCATCAATTACTTCAAAAACCAAAGCAATTATGCCTGTTAGCCTTTATGGGCAACCACCAGATCTTGATTTAATTTGTGGTATAGCTGAAAAACACAATTTAAAAGTTATTATTGATGGAGCTCAAAGTTATGGCTCTAAATTTAAAAATAATTTTGACAGTAATCTAGGAGATATTTCTATTACAAGTTTTTTTCCTTCAAAACCTCTAGGCTGTTATGGTGATGGTGGTGCGGTTTTTACTAATAATGATGATTATGCAAAAAAAATAAAAATGCTAAGAGTTCATGGACAAAGCAAACGCTATCATCATCAGTTTATAGGTATAGGTGGACGCTTAGATACTATTCAAGCTGCTGTATTGTCAGTGAAATTAAAATATTTTTCTAAAGAACTCATTGATCGTCAAAAGATTGCAGATTGCTATACAAGTAGTTTATCAAATATCTTAATAACACCAACTATAAAGTCAGATAGAGTAAGTGCATGGGCACAATATACTATTAGAGTAAAAGACAGAGATAATTTGCATTTAAAATTGAAAAAGGAAGGCATACCTACGTCAATTTTTTATCCAATACCACTGCATTTTCAAGAGTGTTTTAAATATTTAAATTATAAACAAAATGATCTTCCCATATCAGAAAAAGTATGTAATGAAGTTTTAAGTATACCTATGAATGCTTTTTTGACTCATAGTGAGTTGAATTATATTATTTCAAAGATAAAAAAAAGTATTTAGTTCAAATAGTTATGTTTATAATTTAAAATAAATATAATCAAATGTTGTAATAACTTATTAAAAATAAAAAATAGTTTTTATGCCAAATAAATTAGAAAATTCTAAAATACTTGTTATAGGAGCCTCAGGCTTTATAGGCAGTTCCTTAGTTAAAGAAATTCTAAAAGAACCAATCAAAGAATTGATAATTTATGATAATTTTACTCGTGGGAAAATTGAAAATATTGAAGAAAGTTTAAAAGATCCAAGATGTAAAATTTTTCCATATGGTGGCGATATAAGAGATATTGATATTTTAGATAAAGCAATGCAAGGTGTTGATTATGTTTTTCATCTTGCTGCAATGTGGCTTTTGCATTGTAAGGATTTTCCAAGAACAGCATTCGAAGTAAATATTGTGGGAACTTTTAATGTTTTAGAAGCTTGTGTAAAAAATAAAGTTAAAAAATTAATTTATAGTTCTTCAGCATCTGTGTATGGTGATGCAGTGCAAGTTCCAATGACTGAAGATCATCCTTTTAATAACAAAAATTTTTATGGAGCAACTAAAATATCTGGAGAGGCTATGTGTACCGCATATAATGATAGATATGGATTAGAAATAATTGGACTTAGATATATGAATGTCTATGGTCCAGGACAAGATCAACATGCTGCTTACAGCGGAGTTATTCCTAATGTTTTAAATAAAATTGATAAAAATGAGGCACCTATAGTCAATGGAGATGGTAGTCAAGCTTATGATTTTATATATGTAGAAGATGTTGCGCGTTCAAATTTAGATGCGTTAAAATCAGATATAAAATTTGGTTTTTACAATGTTGGTACAGAGATACAAACTACTATAAAAGAACTTTGTAGCATTATCTTAAGATTAAAAAATTCTAAGTTAAAAATAAATTTTATTCCTTATTCCACAAGTGATGCTAGACAATTAGTAAAAAATAGAGTCGGTTCAAAAAAAAAAATTGAAAAAGAAATTAAATTTAAACATAAGCATTCATTGGAAGATGGTTTAAAAGCTTTGATAAGTTGGAGAGATAAAAAAGATTAAAAAATTAAACCTAAAAGTTTTATTTTACAATTTTTATAAACACCTTTAATTTTCATTTACAAAATACTCTTTAGGTTCCCAAAGAGGACGACCCTTATATATTTTGTTACCAAATTTATATATATACTCGTTGTAAATCATAGTTTCAGGGTTGATATTTGAGCATCTCCATATTGCACCACCTAATTGTTTGTTTTCTGGATGTCGTAACTGATAAACACATGCTCTTCTATTTTTTCTGAGAGAATTACCTGAACCATGTAATACAAGACTAGAATGAATTGATACAGAACCTGGTGGACAAACTAGATGATGGATTGGTAAATTTTCTAAAAGTTTTGATTTCTGATTAATTCTCAGAAATTTTTGTAGGATTAAAAATTAAGCTTTTTTTTGTTTTCATTATTTTTTATAGTTATAATTAAATTGGAATACTGTAAACTTTAATAATTTTAAATATAAATAATTTACATTAATGAGTAATTTTATTAAAAAATTAGAAAATATATTTGAGAAAGAAATAATTAAAACAAAAGGTGTATACATTATTTCTGATCATTCTTCTTATGTTAATCAGCAACAAACAAACGATGCTTTTAGCGACAAGTGGAAGAAATATAATGAAGAAGATATTAATCAAAAAGAAAAATTATTTGAATTTCAAAAAAAATGGTATTTCAAATTATATAATTTTTCAAATGAAAAAGATTTACAATCATATCTTTATACAAAAGAAATTATTTTAGATGCTGGATGTGGATTAGGTTATAAAGCAAAATGGTTTGCAGATTTAAGTCCCAATAGTCTTGTTATCGCAATGGATTACTCAGATTCAATTTTTTTTGCAGCTGAAGAATATAAAAAATTGAAGAATTTAGTATTTGTTAAAAATGATATTGCAGATACAAAAATTAAAAAAAACTTAATTGACTATATTAGCTGTGATCAAGTAATTCATCACACTGAAAATCCTCAAAAAACATTGAAGGAGTTTAATAGAATACTAAAAAAAAATTCTGAACTTGCGGTTTATGTTTATGCAAAAAAGGCATTACCAAGAGAATTGATTGATGATTATTTTAGGGAAAAATCTAAACTTACATCAAAAGACGAAATGTGGAAATTTAGTAAACAAGTAACTGAACTAGGAAAACGCTTAAGTAAACTCAAAATTGATATTGATGTTCCAGAAATATCTTTATTAGGTATAAAAGCGGGTAAAATGAATATTCAAAGGTTTATTTATTGGAATTTTTTAAAATGTTACTGGAATGAAGAACTCGGTAAACAAACCTCATTATCTGTTAATTATGATTGGTATAGCCCTTCTAATGCTTTTAGATATTCCAAAGTTGAGTTTGAAAATCTTTTATTAAATGCAAATTTTAATATTAATAAATATCATACCGAAGAGGCTTGTCACGCAGGGAGATTTTCAAAAAATTTAAAAAAAAATTAGATATCAAATAAATAAATTAAATTTGTTAAGTCATGAAAATTTATAATATAAGCAAAAGTCTATTATATAAAATCAATTTAGAGCACCAGCTAATACCCATAACATTAATTTTAATAATATTTAATTATACCAAACAATCAATTGTTATATTTTATCAAAAATTAATTTTTTCACAAAATTCACCGAGTATACTTTTTTCGATCTTTGAACCACTTAATTCAAAATATTTATTTGTGAAATATTTGGGAATGATGGGTCTATTTTTATCAATAGTTTATTTATTTTTTTATAAAAATATTTCCTGGAAATTGACAATTGAAAATAAGAATTTGAAAATTTTTATATTTATTTTGGTAATGTTTTTAACCTGGAAATACAGTTTTTCTGAATACAATTACTATCTTGGATCTTTTTATTTAGTTGACCGTATAATTTTAATTTTATTGACTATATTAGTTTTTTTTAGTCCAGTATTTATTCCTATTTATTTGGTTCTAATTACAGTTGTGGCAGCACAAATGAATTTTCCTTTTGGAGGATACTCACTTACAGATGAAAAACTTTTTTGGGAAATTTTAATACTTGTCAGTATTTTTTCTTTTTTAAAAATTTATTTTAAAGATCTTAAAGTAAAACATTTATTATTATTAATTATAGTTATTCATGCTTCAAATTATTTTTATCCTGGATTGAAAAAAATTCAATTATCTCCAAATGGATATGAGTGGAGTTTATTTATGGATTTGCATCATTATTTTCATTCCAGTCATGCTAGAGGTTGGTTGCACTTTATTGATCAAGACAAACTAGATATGTTTGCAAAATTTTTTTCAAGGTTTAATTCTTTTGGTAATTCTATTTCTACATTAATTCAGCTTTCAGCAATTTTAATTTTATTCAACAAAAGATTTGCGATTATAATGTGTCTATTATTTGAAGTGTTACATATTACAGTATTGCTAGCTACAGGTATTAATTTTTATAAATGGATTTTATTTAATATTTCTTTGCTTTGGTTGATAAGTAGAAAAAATATTGAATTTGATAAGTATATTTTTAGTAATAAGGCTGTTAAAGTTATATCAGTAATTTTAATTTTATTAGCACCTCAATTTATGAAACCAGTATGGTTGGGTTGGTATATGCCAAAATCAATAAATAGATTTCATTTTGAAATTGAAACTGTTTCAAACAAAGTTTACGAATTAATGCCCAATGATTTTGGGCCATATCAAAAAACTTTTGCTTTTCAAAGATTTCACAAAATTCTTCCAGAAAATATAAAATTATTAAATAAAGATGTTGGAGCAATCGCATTGAATAATAAAGTATATGAAAATCTTGGAATTGAGAATGAATGGCAATTTAGACAATTATTAAATTCAACAGGAAAAGAGAATATATTAAATCTTATGGATCAAAAAGGTGTAAATATTTATGATAAAAATTATGAAGATAAGTTTGATAAGTTTATTTACGATTATTTCAAAAACTTGAACATTTATATAAAAGAAAACGGTAAAAGAAATAGACATATTCTGCTACCAATAAGTCATATTTACGCGAGAGTTAGAAATAATTTTAACTTCGAAGAAGAAGTATCTAAATTGAAAATTTCATTTAAAATCTCATATATAGATGAAGACAAAGCTAATATTTTAAGAGAATATGATATTAAAGAATATAGATTTAATTAATAAAATATGAAAAAAAAAATTGAAATATATTATGACGGAGATTGTCCATTCTGCACACAATTTGTTTTATTGAGTAAATTAAAAAAAGAATATGAAGTTTCAATAAATAACCTAAGAAATAATCCAGATAAAGTTAAAGAATTTAAAGAAAAACTTTATGATGTTAATGAGGGAATGGTAGTTATATTTGACAATGAAGTTTATTTTGGACATGAAGCTGTACATTTGATGACAAAACTTAGTGATAAAAATTATTTTCTATCAAAAATTTATAATATTTTTTTTTCAAATCTAGCTTTTACTAAATTTTTGTACCCTATAATGAGATTTTTCAGGAATATAACACTGAGAATTTTGGGAAGAAAAAAAATATAAAATAATTTTATAAATGAAAATAGATATACCAATTACTAAACCAGTATTAGGAGAGGAAGAAAAACTAGCTATTAATAGAACTTTAGATACAGGATGGATAGTACAAGGTCAGAATGTTTTAAAATTTCAAAAATTGTTCAGTGAATTTACAAAAAGCAAATATGCTCATGCCACTAGTAGCTGCACAACTGCGCTTCACCTTGGGCTTGAAGCAATGGGTATTAAATCTGGAGATAAAGTTATCGTACCATCTTTTACTTGGGTATCAAGTGCAAATGCAGTTGAGTATACAGGTGCTGAGGTAGTCTTTTGTGATATTAATTTAAATACTTTTAATATTGATGAAACAAAACTACAAAAAATTATAGAGAAAGATAAGTCAATTAAAGCAATAATGCCGGTTAATTTATTTGGGCTTTGTGCTGATATGCCCTTTATTGTTGATCTTGCCAAAAAATTTAACCTCAAGGTTATAGAAGACTCCGCTTGTGGATTTGATAGTTGGATTGGAGATAAGCATTCAGGTACCTTTGGTGATTGTGGTTGCTTTTCTTTTCATCCCAGAAAATCAATAACAACAGGTGAGGGAGGAATGCTCATTACTGATGATGAAAATATTGAAAAAAAAGCATCACAGTTAAAAGATCATGGAGCAGACAAATCTGATCTTGATCGACATGTAAAAAAAAATAGTTTTCTTTTACCTAATTTTACTATTAGGGGATTTAATTATCGTATGACAGATATACAAGGTGCTCTAGGTGTTTCGCAAATGAATAAAAAAGATCTCATAATGAATGGGAGAAGAAAAATTGCAAAAAAATATAATGATTGTCTCTCTAAAATTTCTGAGATAATTTTGCCTTACGTACCAAAGGGTTATAAACATGGTTATCAAAATTACACATGTTTATTCACCAATGGTGAAGATGTTTCTAATCTTAATAAAGAAAAGATTGATAGAATAAGTCTAAAAAGAAACATTTTTATGGAGAAGCTTGAAAAATTAAGAATTGCTACAAGACAAGGTACACATGCTATCCATACTCTTGGGTACTATAAAAATAAAAATAAGTTTAATGATGAGGATTTTCTTATGAGTTACGCAGCTGAGAAACTTTCAATTGCACTTCCACTTTATGCGAGTATGTCAGAAAATGAGTTTGATTATGTATTTTCTTCTATAAAAGATGCATTGAAATAAATGTGCGGGATAGTAGGAATTTTATCTTTAAATAGACCATTCATAAATGTGAAGTATACAAAGCCTATGGCAGATAAGATTGCACATAGGGGACCAAACGACTCTGGTTATCTATACTTTAATACTGGAACTAAAGATCAAAAAAAAAGATCTTTTTATGAAAATTTTGCAGATAACAAAGTCGTTAGTCCTACAAATCCTCTCAAACCCATAGATGCAATGATTACTAACAAAGATCTGCACAAAAATAATTTTGATCTTTATATGGGTCATAGAAGATTATCAATTCTTGACACTAGTTACGCAGGGCACCAGCCTATGTCTGATTTATCAAAAAATATATGGATCAGTTATAATGGGGAGGTATATAATTTTAGAGAGCTTAAAGAGGAATTAAAAAAATTAGGACATAAATTTAAAAGTAACACTGATACAGAAGTTATTATTTATGCTTACATTGAATGGGGTATTGAGTGTATAAAAAAATTTAATGGAATGTTTGCGTTTTCATTGTATGACAATTTAAAAAAAAAAATTATATTTATGTCGTGATCGATATGGAATAAAGCCTTTATATTATCATTTAACAAAAGATAATTTTTTTGTATATGCAAGTGAAGTAAAATCAATTTTAGAGTACAAAGATTATGTTAATAAAACTGATACTGAAGCTTTAATTGAATATTTCACTTTTCAAAATATTTTTACAAACAAAACACTCCATAAAAATATTCATTTATTAGAAGCTGGGCATTTCTTTGAAATCGATATTTTAAAAAAAAAAATAAACAAGTTTCAATATTGGGATTTTAATTTTATAGACCCAGGAAAAATAAATGACGAAAGAGAGTACTTAGAAGAACTTGATCGTTTATTTGTTCAAGCAGTAAAAAGACAACTAGTATCAGATGTGCCAGTTGGAGCTTACTTGAGCGGAGGTATAGATAGTGGATCTATTACCGCGATAGCTTCGAATCATCTGCGAGCTTCTGATTTTTTTTTAAAAACTTTTACAGTTGGTTTCGATTTAACAAATGCAAATGGGCTGGAACTTAATTTTGATGAAAGAAAAAAAGCAAGATATATGTCAAAGATATTCAAAACTGAACATTATGAAATGGAACTTAAAAGTGGTGATATGGAAAAGTGCCTTCCAAAATTCACTTATCATTTAGAGGAACCAAGAGTAGGACAGAGTTATCCTAATTATTATGCAGCAAAACTTGCATCGAAGCATGTTGGTGTAGTTTTGAGTGGTACAGGTAGCGACGAACTTTTCGCAGGTTATCCATGGCGTTATTTTAAAACATCTAAAAGTAAAGGTTTTGATGATTATATTGATAAGTATTATAAATTCTGGCAAAGATTAATACCAAATAAAGAACTTAGCAGACTTTTTTCTCCAATTAAAAATGACATAAAAAATGTTTGGACTAGAGATATATTTAAAAGAGTATTCAAAAAGCCAAGGGTTGCTCAAACAACGGAGGGATATATCAACAATTCACTTTATTTTGAGTCTAAAACTTTTTTAAATGGTTTGCTTTTAGTTGAGGATAAGTTGTCTATGGCCCATAGCCTTGAAACACGATTACCTTTTTTAGACAACGATTTAGTTGATTTTGCTCAAAAGGTACCATTAAAATTGAAATTAAATGGTATTAACAAACTTTTAAATTTAGATGAAAATGAAATTGGAAAATTTAAAAAGAGTAACAATGGTAAAATAATTTTACGAAAAAGTATGAATAAATACTTGCCAAAAAAAATTTACAGAGCTGCAAAACAAGGTTTTAGTTCCCCTGACAATAGTTGGTTTAAAAATGAGAGTTTAAATTTTGTAAAGAACAATCTTTTTAAAGATAATTCAAATATCTATCGATATATGGATAAAGAAATAGTTAAAATATTGGTTAGAGAACACTTAGATGGTAAAATAAATAGAAGGCTTTTTATTTGGTCTTTGTTAAATTTTGAACACTGGATAAATATATATGGATAAATTGTCATTTATTTTTTTTGGAACAACAAATTATAGTAAAGATCTTTTGTTATTTCTTTTAAAAAATAAATTTTATCCTAAAATGATTTTTTCATCACCATCAGATTTTAAGATTTCTTATAGTAAAAAAAAAATAAAGAATTACAATCATGCTGATCTAAAACAAATAGCAAAAAAATATAAATTACCATATTATGAAATAGATTCGAGCAGTGGAAAAAGAATTAATGCTTATAAGGCTAAAATTGCTAAATTAAACCCAGATTTGATGCTTGTGCTTGGATGGTACTATAAAATACCAAAATACATAAGGAAGCTTAGTAAATTTGGTGCTTGGGGTATTCATGCTTCATTATTACCTAACTATGCTGGAGGCGCCCCATTAACATGGGCAATTATAAAAGGTGAAAAGAAAACTGGAGTTACATTGTTCAAGCTTGATGATGGCGTAGATGATGGAGATATAATTTTACAGAAATCGTTTTTAATAAAAAAACAAGATACAATAAAAGATGTATATTTTAAAGCGACTGAAAAATCTAAAGAAATTTTAGTTAAAGTCCTTAATAATATGGATCAAGTAAGATTTACTCCACAGGATAAAAAAAAAATTAATATATTTCCCCAAAGAAGGCCAGAGGATGGAGAAATTGATTTATCTAAATCAGCAGATCAAATTTACAATTTTGTCAGAGCTCAATCTTCTCCTTATCCAGGAGCATTTATAAAAACTACTGATGGTAAAAAATTAATTATTGAAAAAATAAAAAAGGTATAAATTGATTTTTCAAAAAATAAAGGACATAGATCTAAATAATCTAGAAGATTTTAAAGATAAAATTTTCCTAACTTTCGATGTTGATTGGTGTAGTGATGAAATTTTGAATTATACATTAAATATTATTGAGAAATATGATGTTAAATCAACTTTTTTCATAACACATCGAACATCAATTCTTTCAAGAATGAGAAGTGATCAAAATATAGAACTTGGTATCCATCCTAATTTTAACCCTCTTCTTAATGGTGATTTTAAATATGGAAAAAATACTGATGATGTAATTAATTATTTTAAAAATATAGTTCCAGAGTCTTTAAGTATTAGATCTCATTCTCTTACTCAAAATTCTTATATACTTGATAATCTGGAAAAATTTGGATTAAAATATGATTGTAATAATTTCATTCCATTTTCATTAAATAATCAAAATAAACCATATAAACATTGGACTAATAACCTAATTAGAGTCCCTCATTTTTGGGAAGATGGTATTTGTATAAAATATAAATGGGGCTATGATTTAGAAAAGTATCTCAAATATAAAGGAATAAAAGTTTTTGATTTTCATCCTATTCATATATTTTTAAATACAGAAGATTTAAGTAGATATGAAAAAACTAAAAACTTTCATTTAAACTTTGAAAAATTAAATAAATTTAGAAATAAAAATTATGGAACAGAGAATTTTTTAATTGATTTATTACAAACAAAGAATGAATAATAGAAAAATTTTTTTAAAAAATACTAATTTTGGATATAAGATTGGGTAAATTAATTTGGATAACAGGTTTAAGTGGAAGTGGGAAAACTACTATTGGTAAAAAAGTTTATCACGCACTTAAAAAGAAATATATCAATACTATATTTCTAGATGGAGATGATTTTAGACAGATATTTGATAATGATTTGAAATATAGTCTTCAAGATAGACTACAGAATGCAAAAAGAATTCATAGAATGTGTAAATTTTTAATTTCACAGAATTTTCATGTTGTTTGTGCTACGATTTCCTTGTTCAAGGAAATACATAAGCTTAACAAAGCCAAAATTAAAAATTATTATGATATATATATAGAGTGTCAGGAAGAAGAATTAATAAAAAGAAATCAAAAAAATTTGTACAAACAAGCGTTAATGAAAAAAAGAAAAGATGTAGTTGGGATAAATTACGAGTATGATATACCACCTAACCCTAAGTTAATATTAGATAACAATAAAAAAAATAATCTTAAAAAAAAAGTTGAAATAATTATGAATGCAATTAAAGAAAATAATTAATGAAACGGAGTTATACTTTAAAATTTTAAAAATAAAAAAAATTTAAGTTCGGTGTGATAAGATTAAATTTATTTTATTTAAATTACTTAAGAAAAAAATGAAAACAGAGTGGGATTATACAAATTTAGCTGATGCTTATCTAAAACGTCCTGAGTATTCTGCCGTAGCCATTAATGCAATGTTGTCTATCATTGAGGCAAAAAAAAATAGTAAATTCTGTGATATAGGTGCTGGTGTTGCACATTTGACTTTAGAGCTTGCTAGACGTGAATTTGAAGTATTAGCAGTTGAACCAAATGATGCAATGCGTGCAAATGGCATAATTAGGACTGAAAAATTTAAAAATATTAATTGGCATGAGGGCACTGGTGAAAATACAGGACAACCAGATAAATCTTTTAGAGTTGTAACATTTGGAAGTTCTTTTAATGTCTGTGATAGAAAAAAAGCATTGATTGAAACAGCTAGAATTCTTGAGCCTGGTGGTTGGTTTGTGTGCATGTGGAATCATCGGCAACTTACAGATCCAATCCAAGGAAAAATTGAGGAAATTATAAAAAGTAATGTTAAAGGTTATGGTTATGGAACTCGTCGTGAGGATCAATCAAGTATAATAAATGAGAGCGGTCATTTTGGTCCAGTCATTCATATAAACTCTAGTGTTATACACAAGCAGAGCGTCAAAGAATGTGTTGAAGCTTGGCGTTCACATGCAACATTAAAACGTCAAGCTAAAGATTCATTTACTCAAGTAATTTATGAAATTGAGAAATATTTGAATAATCTTGGTCTTGAAAATATTAAGATACCTTATTTGACTAATATTTGGTTGGCTCAACTTAAATAATTTGTTTAGAAGTTTAGAATAAATAATTAGAGAATTTTATATACTTTATAAAAGTAAAATGTTGTCATAAAATAATATGAAGTTAAAATTATCATCCAAAGCAAACACTCTTAAAGATTTAAAAAAAACTTTAAACTCTGCTGAGGTACTTCCATTAGTTAAATTTCAAATTATTGACTATTTAAAAAATGATAAAAAAATTTTAAATAATATTTTAAAAAAATTTAGTCAAAAACTAATAGTTAGATCATCTTCAATTAGTGAAGACAAAGAATTAGCTTCAAACGCAGGTAAATTTAAGAGTGTTTTGAATGTCAAACCTAATCAGAAAGATATAAAAAAAGCTATAGATGAAGTAATAAAATCTTATGGAAAAAATGTTAAAAAAAAGGATGAAGTGTTTGTCCAGCCACTTTTAAAAAATGTATTGATAAGTGGAGTTGTATTTACTGCCGACCAAGATACATTATCTCCATATTACATAATAAATTATGATACCAGTGGAAGCACTACTGGAGTTACACATGGAAACAATAAAGAATTAAAAACCTTAATTGTTTTTAAAGGTTTAGATTATTCTAGTGATGATAATATAAAAAAAATTTTAATAAGTTGTCGTGAAATTGAAAATATATTTAACAATCCTTTTTTAGATATTGAATTTGCTATATCCAATCATAAGCTCTACATACTTCAGGTAAGATCAATAATTCAAAAAAATAAAAACGATTTAAGCAAAATAAATCTTAGTAAAAGTCTAAAAAAATTACATAAAAAAATTATAAAACTAAATAATTCACACCCAAAACTTTTGGGGAGTAGAAATTGTTATGGAGTTATGCCTGATTGGAATCCAGCAGAGATAATTGGCATAAAACCAAAAAGATTAGCGTTTTCACTTTATAAAGAATTCGTTACAGATGAAATATGGGCCTATCAAAGAGATAATTATGGTTATAGAAATTTAAGATCTTTTCCACTACTAGTTTCATTTTTAGGTGTGCCTTATGTTGATGTAAGAGTTTCATTTAATTCATTTATTCCAAAAAACTTAAATGACAAAATCTCTTTAAAGTTAGTTGAGCATTATCTAGATGAATTATTTCTAAACGAAGATTTTCATGATAAGATAGAATTTGAAATTGTATTTTCTTGCTATTACTTTGGAATTCATAAAAAATTAATTAAGCTAAAAAAAAAGAATTTTACTGATAATGAAATAAAGCTTATTGAAATTGAACTTAAAAAAATAACAAATTCAATTATTGATAAAAAAAACGGTCTTTGTAAAAGTGATTTAAAAAAAATTGAAATCTTAAAAGACAAATACGATAGTATCGTAAATTCAAATTTATCAATCATTGATAAAATTTATTGGCTTACTGAAGATTGCAAAAGATATGGCACATTACCGTTTGCTGGTATTGCAAGAGCTGCTTTTGTAGCAATTCAATTTTTAAATTCTTTTGTAGAGGAAGGTATCTTAACAACTAACGAAAAAAATACTTTTTTGAATAGTATAGAAACGATATCAAAGAAACTTAACTTAGATAGAAAAAATTTATCTAAAAAAAATTTTTTAAATATATATGGTCACTTAAGACCTGGTACTTACGATATTTGTTCAAAAAGATATGATGAGGGATATGATGAGTATTTTTCAGAAAAAATTCATGAAATTAAGCATGTAAACTTTGAATTTTCGAAAAAACAAAGAAATCAAATTCAAAAGTTAATAAATCTAAATGGACTAAATTGTGATTTTTATGAACTAATTGATTTTATCAAATCTTCAATAGAAGGAAGAGAATATTCTAAATTTATATTTACAAAACATTTAAGCAAAATACTAAGTCTTATCGAAGAGTTTGGATTTAAATTTGGTTTTTCAAAAGAAGATTTAGCAAATTTAGATTTTCAAAAAATTAAAAATCTTTATTCAACGCTTGATCATAGGAATGTGAGTGATATTTTTGACGAAGATATTAAAAAAAATAAAAATTTCTATAAATATACAACTGCTGTTAAGCTTCCCAATCAAATATCAAGTGAAGAAGATATTTACAAATTTTTTTTAAGAAGGAATGAAGCAAATTTTGTAACAAATAATAATATAACAGCCAAGGTACTGGATTTAGATTTTGCTAAAAAAAAAATTTTTCAAGGCAGAATTATTTGTATCAAATCTGCAGATCCAGGATATGACTATATTTTTTCAAAAAACATCAGAGGTCTTATCACCTGTTATGGTGGGGCAAATTCTCATATGTCTATTAGATGCGCTGAATTAGGATTGCCAGCAGTAATAGGTTGTGGCGAATATTTATTCGACAAATATAAAAAAGCAAATTTAATAAATATAGACGCGGCAAATAAAAAAGTTACAATAATCTAGTGAAAAAAATTGGAATTACCCAAAGACTTATAGAAAATAAGTCCTATTATGAGTTAAGAGAAGCTTTAGATATTAATTATTGCAAACTTATAGATGCATGTAATTACATACCTATAATCTTACCTTATGAAGTAAATTTTAAAAAGTATTTTAATAAATTTAAAATTAGCGGGGTAATGTTAACAGGTGGAAATGATTTATATGCATGTAACAAAAGTAAATTATCAAAAAAAAGAGATGATTATGAAAAGAAACTTTTGGAATATTGTATAAAAAAAAAAATACCTGTATTTGGAACATGTAGAGGGATGCAATTAATTGCAGATTTTTTTGGATGTACATTTAAAAAAGTAAATGGTGAAATAAATACAAGAAGTAAATTGATCATAAACAAAAATTCATCTTATGCTAATAAATTAAATAAATTAGGCAAAGTGAACTCTTTTCATAATTTTTCTATAGAAAAAGTATGTGAAAGCTTAATTGTTTCTGCTAGAAATGAAAAAAAAATTATAAAGGCAATAGAGCATAAAAAACATAGGATATTTGGTCAAATGTGGCACTGTGAAAGAGAAAGTAAATTTAATCTTGTAGATATAAAATTAATAAGAAATTTTTTTAAATGAAATTATTAATTTTAGCTGCAGGTCAAGGTAAAAGGCTAATGCCGCTAACAGAAAATAAACCTAAATGCATGGTAGAGTATAATGGTAAAGCCATTATAGATTGTATTATAGATACAGCAAAAAATTATGGAATTAAAGATATTGCAATAATCAGCGGATACAAAGGAGAAGTATTAGAAAGATATTTAAAAGAAAAAAATCTTATTTTTTATAGAAATCAAAAATATAGTTCTACCAACATGGTTTCAACTTTATTTTGTGCAAAAGAATTTATGGATGAAGATTTAATTATTTCTTATTCAGATATTGTTTATAAACAAGACGTTTTAAAAAAAATAATTGAGAGTAAAGATGATTTTTCCTTAATTATTGATAGAAAATGGAAAGAACTTTGGCTTAAAAGAATGGATAATCCACTTCATGATGCTGAAACCTTAAAAATCAAAAATGGCAAAATAGTAGAAATAGGAAAAAAACCAAGAAATTATAATGATATTCAGGGTCAGTATGTAGGATTAATTAAAATTTCTAAAAATATAATAGAGGAAGTTAAACAATTTTACGAAAGTTTAGATAAAAATATAAAATATGATGGTCAAAATTTTGAAAATATGTACATGACAAGTTTTATACAAAAAATTATTGATAACTTAATTAGTGTAAAACCTGTTTTTATAGATGGTGGTTGGGTTGAGATTGACTCTGTCAATGATTTAAATGTTGAAATGGTAGCTTAGTAAATTAATTAAAAACATATAACTTCATTTAAATATAATTTGATTAAATTTATTCATGGATAATTTATTAATAAATTCAATGTCAAGAACTGGCACAAGTCTCCTTTATCAATTATTATATGGTAGCAAATTTATAAAATTTCCACCTTATAGAATACAATTTGTTTGCTCTAATCCATATGGGTTTCCTTTCAATTATAAAAAAAATTTAAAAAATAAAAATAATTTTGTCGATATTTTATTAAATTCAACAACAGTTCCAGTTAATATATTGGAGTCGACTGATTGGACTAATATCAAAATTAAAAAGGTTTCTGATATTGTAAAGTTAGATGAATTAAAAATTTTAGAAAAGCATAATTATAATTTAGTTGATATTCCATTGCTAGATAGAGCAATAAGTATACTTAATAGATTTTTTAATATTAGGTTTGAAAATGAGAAATATTTTTGTTTACATGAAGATCACTCATTTGTACTTGGTGGAAATTACTTGCTATCAAATAGAATTAATAAAATATTAACAACAATACGCAATCCAATTGATATGATTGCTTCTAAGAAAAACATGTTGATATATCATTATTTTGGCAAAAAAGATCCTTTAAAAGTTGAACTAGCAGATGAAGTTATTGAGAAAGAAATAATACGAGCGTTATTTTCCTGGGTTGTATCCAGTTATGAATATAGTAACAACATAGGATTTCCCGTTCTCTTTGAAAGTTTAAAAAACGACAACAAAAAATTAGTATTAGAAAAAATTTGTGAGTATTTATCAATTCCTTATGAGAGTATTATGAAAAGTGAGAAAAATAAATTTAACCCCAATGGGAATGAATTACTTTTTACAGGGTCATCTTTAAAGCAAGTATCTAATAACAAATATAATACTACAGTCGGAACATCAAAAATTACTCTTCTAAGTTCAGAAATCGAAAAAATTAATCAATTGGTTGACCTATCTCCTATAAAAGACTTGTTATATGCTGACGTTTCAAATTTTTATAAAAATTTTAAATCATTATGGAAATATTATGATAATCCCAAATTACCTGAACTTAACTACTGGTTTAATTTATACAAGCAAGGTAATTCAGAAAAGATTTTCAAAAAATATAGCTCCTATAACTATGGAAAAAGTAATTCTGATCAAGCTTTTAAAATAAATCAATGTACATAATTTTAATTTCTATATTTATCTGTATTTTTTTTAGAATTCTTTTTTTAAAGTCAGCTAAAAGCACTGATGATTGGGTACACATGTACATGGTACGCTCTAGAAGATATTATAAAAATCCTTTTGATTATAAAGCTCTAGACTCTGTCTTAGTTGGCAATAAAGGTTATCCACAATTGTATCATTATATTGTTAGTCTTTTTCCAGAAAATAAATATGCTTTATTTGGTCGATTATTAAATATTTTTTTCGATTGTTTAGTAATATCTTTTTCAGTTATTGTTGCAAAATACTTTTTTAATTCAACTCAAGTAATTCCACATGAATTTAATGCATTATATGTTGGTATAATAATCGCAAGCTCACCTATATTACTCCCAACTACTTCTAGAATTAAAGCCATGGGAGCTAGAGTAATGGGTTTTACGTTGTATATTTTTTTTCTAAGTTTTAGTTTTTTATTATTACATACTAATGAAATATTAGAATTGACTTTATCATCTTTAGGAATAATTATTTTTCTTCATCTCATAGTTTTAACATCTCAGTTTGCTCTCCAAGTATCTATTTGGACAATAGTTATATTATTTTTTGTCTACATGAATTTGTTGTTTATTTTTGTAACATTATTGTCATTATTCTTAATCTTAAAATTTAATTACTTTGGTACAAAGGATGTTGCCAGCCAAATAATAAGCAATTGGAGATGGTATTTTAAAGTTGCAAAGTTAGGTAAAGCTCCTATGAATAGAAGCAAATGGAAAGATCATTTCTATCTTTTTTCATGGATATTTAATGATCCATATAAAGCATTAATTCATTGTACCAAAAAATCTACATTGATTATTTTATTTTATTCTGTCTTGCCTTTTTTTATTTTAATTTATTTTGTGTTTTTTGATAAAAATTTATTTGCAAATTTAATATCTCATCCTTTCAGTAAATTTTTATTTTGTATATCAATTTCACTTGCTGTAGCTTGCTTTATAACTTCATTAAAATTTTTTCAATTTCTAGGCCAAGCAGAAAGATACTTTGAATATGTTTCTCCTGCTATAGCTATACTTTATGTATATGTGATTTTAATTAGTAACAGAAGTCAAGAATGGATTTTATATATTATAATCTTTCAAATTTTTGGAGTTTTGATTAATTTTGTTTATTTAAATTTACATATTTTTAGTAAAAAAAAATCTTCAAAAGTTGACTTAAATTTTACTGAAGTATTAGATTTTTTGAGAAAACAAAAGCCCTCTAAAATTATAACTTTACCAACCAAAATGTCATATCATATAAGTGCCTTAATACCTTCTTTACATAAATATTACTTTCAGCATATTGATATGCCCAAAAATGGTTTAAATTATATGATCAAAGATCATGAAGACTATAATTTTATTAAAACAGATTATTCTTTTTTTAAAAAAAATATAATATTGATAAAATTGTGATTTCAAAAAAATATTTAAATGTAGCTTTAGAAAAAAACATCAGATACAACATATCTTTATATAATACAATTTTTGAAAATGATGATTATCTAATTTTATCAATATAATATTAACTTTATTGAAAATTAAAAATTAAAGTGAATGTTATTTAAACTTAATAATTTAAGTTTGTAATTAAAATATATTTTTATTGGGAAGAAAATAATATAAAAGTTCAATTAAATCATAAGAGATGCTATCTAAAATAAATGAATTTTTAAATTTATTGAATGAAAAAGGTATTATCTATTGTCAATGGAAAAGTAACGAGAGATTAGAATCATTTCTGAATGGTGAAAGCGATCTTGATCTTTTATTTTATTATGCCGATCAAGATAAAGTGAAAAAAACTTTTGACGAAATTGGTGCAAAACAATTTCAATTAATTCAATTTAAAAAATATCAAAATATTGTTGATTATTTGCAGGTTGATGAAGAGACAGGAAAAATAATACATTATCATGTTTATTTTAAATTAGAATTGGGCGAGCCTAATATTAAACAATATTTAATTGAATGGTCTGATGAAATACTATCTAATAGAATAAAACATGAAAGTTATAACATTTGGATAACCTCTCATGAACACGAACTAGTTTTATTGATACTTCGTGAAGTATTAAGGATCCCTTACTTAAAAATGCTTATAATCAAAAATACTTTTTATAAGTATAATTTTTCAAACAAAGTAATAAGCGAGTACGAATGGTTAAAAAAAAGGAGTGTTAAAAAAAAGTTTCTTTTTATATTAAGTCAATTGTTTAAAGAAGAGAGAAATATAATTAATTCCTTTGAAAAAATTTTTGATGAAGGTTTCTCGTTACAAGGAATTGTAAATATTAACGATAATTTGAAATTTTTTAAGAAAAAAAATAAAATTAAAAGTTCATTTTATTCTCATTACAATTTTATAATACATGTTTTAAAGACAAAAATATTATTTTTTAAAAAATTCAATAAAAATAAAAAGAGAATAAACCCTAGAAAAGGTTTAATGATCGCAATAATTGGAAGTGATGGTTCAGGAAAATCAACATTAATAAATAATTTGAATATAGAGTTTGGTAAAAAAATAGATGTTAGAAATTTTTATCTAGGCTCACCAAAAAATAATAAAACTAGTTTTTTGCCTTGGGTAAAAATAATTACTCGGCTAAGACTTAAAGCTGCTTGGAATTTATTAATAAAAAAAATTAATTTAGGTATGGCAATTAATGAGAGAAATAAGGGCTTGCTAGTTCTCTGTGATCGTTTCCCGCAGTCAAAATATCAAAAAATGATAGATGGCCCACGTGTTCTGGATAATATAAAATCAAATAATATATTAAAAAGATGGTTTTCAAATTTAGAAAAAAAAGAATTCGAAAAAATGTATAACTCAAAGATTGATTTAATAATAAAGCTAAAGGTTAATAAAAAAATTTCATCTTTAAGAGGTGGATTGTCACTAGAATTGGCTGAAATGAAAACTAAAGCTATAGAAAACCTTACCTTTCCAAATTGTAATCAAAAATATGAACTCGATGCAAATTCTTACTCTGCTGAGCAAATAAAAATACAAACAATGAATATTATTTGGAAGAATATGAGTTAATATTTTTATGAGGAGGATAGATATTTTTGGACCATCTGGAGTAGGAAAGTCTACGCTTTTAAATTCATTAGTTAAGAATAAAAAAAAAAGAATTTGGCTAACGTCAATAGAAGCTAAAAATAAAATACTTTACAATAATTTTAAAAAACCAAAAAAAAATTTAATTGATTATGTAAAAAATACAATTTATGGATTACAAAATAATAGGTTTACCCCATCTTTTGATAAAGAAAAATTAAAAAAATTTTTTTCTAAAAAAGCATACAAATATAATGAGATTATTGATATCGCACTAAAAACTATTGGTGATGACAAAAATATCCCATCTTTTATGAAAGCTAAAAGGATAAGTTGGCTAGTCTCAACCCTTGAAGATATAGTTTTGTTAGAGGAATACTATAATGATGAAATTATTTTGTTCGACGAGTCTTTGCTAAATAGATCCTTACATTTAATTGTAAATACATCTTCTGAAGATCTAAGTTTTATTAAGAAGTTTAATCTGCCTTATAAATTTATTTATATAAAACTAGATATAAATAATATCTTTAAAAGATTGAAAAGCAGAAGAAGGATTACATTTGATCATGCGAGAATGAATGATGAACAGTTGTTTCAAAAAATAGAAAAAGATGTTCAATATTCAGAATTTGTATGTTTAAAATTAAAGGATTACGGCATTGAAGGCTTGGTTATTGATGGTCTTATGCCTATTAACAAAAATTTAGATAAGATAAATAGTTATTTATTTAATTCTAGTTAAATTTGATAGAAATGAAGAAATAGAAACATACCAAAATAAAATGAAAATTTTTTTCTTTATAAGCTCTTTAAACAGGGGTGGTGCTCAGAGAGTTATTATAAACTTAGCAAATAATCTTGCAAAACTTGGTCATAATATTGGCATTATAACATTAACATCAGAAGATAGTGATTCTTATAAAGTTAACAATGATGTAAAGAGGTTTTCGTTAAATTTAGGTGGTAAAAGCAAAGGTTTTGCTAAGATTATTTCCAACTATAAAAGGATACATGCTTTGCGCCAAATTTTGAAAGATGAGAAACCTGATACTCTAGTGGCATTTATACAAAATAATATTGTTCTCTCTATTCTTGCAAGTATAAATTTACCAGTATTAGTTTTTGGTTCTGAAAGAAATTACCCGCCACGTGAAAAATCAATTAATTTTTTCTGGAGATTACTACGCATATTTTTATATCGTTTTGCTACCGGACATATTGTTCAAACTCAACAAACGAAGATATGGTTAAGCAAATATACAGGTTCTAAAAATATAAATATTATTCCAAATTCCGTAGTTTGGCCTATTCCAACTTCCACACCAAAGATAGATCCTTTATCGGTTCTATCCTCAGACCGAAAAATTATTTTGGCTGTAGGTAATAAACCTTGGCAAAAGGGTTTCGACCTTCTTGTAAGAGTTTTTTTAAAAGTTGCGGGAGATATCCCAAATTGGGATCTTGTAGTTCTTGGAATAGATTTGAAATCAGATGTTACAAATGATAAAGAAAAAATGCCTAAAAATTTAGCCAAAATGCTTAGACAATCAAATCGTATTTTTTTCCCAGGTGATGTGGGAAATGTTGAAGATTGGTATGAAAGAGCTGATTTATTTATTCTAAGTTCTCGTTATGAAGGTTTCCCCAACGTTTTGCTTGAAGCTATGGCTTCAGGTTGTCCTTCCATTGCATTTGATTGTGATACTGGACCAAGAGAAATTATTGAAAATGGTATTAATGGGTTTTTAATTCCAAAGGAAAATATTGAAAAACTTGAAATTGCAATGAAAGAATTAATTTTTGATGAAAAATTAAGAAAAAAATTTGCGACTGAGGCCCCTAAGATTAAAGAAAAATTTTCCAATAATCAAATAGTTTTAAAATGGTTAAATGTTTTACAAAAAAGCATGAAATCAAAATTAGAAAAATAATCAATAAATACAGTTTTTAATATGTTATAATTTTTAATGGAAATTTTCTATTCTGATACAAGAACAGTATTAATTAATCAAAATAAAGTTTATAAATTTTTTAATTCAAAAGCAGAATGTGAAAGTGAAGTTAAAAGAATATCAATGTCACCCATCTCTGAATTTCATGACAAAATAAGTTATTATAAAATGAAATTTGTTAAAATATTAGAGAAAAATGAGTATTTTTACTCAATGGATCAAGCGCAGGGAAACAGCCTTAATTTTAATAGTAATAAAAAGGATTTCTATCTTGCAGGTCGTTGGCTAAGATGTTTTCATGATTTATCATTTAATTATAAAAACAATAACGCTTTTTTGTTTGGTGACTTTATAACTTCACATTTATTTATTGATCATAAGAATAAAGCAATTAGCACTATAGATCCAGGAAGCGACTTCGGTTCAATTGGTAAAATTGAAACTGATATTGCAAGATTTTTAGTTAACTTATTTTATGTGAAAAGTTTAAACTTTATTAAGTTAAATAAAATTATAGATATTTTTTTAGAGGGATACGGTAAAGAAAAAATAGACTATATTAATTTAAAAAATTTTATAAAAATTAGAATATTTAGAAATTATAACAAAACAATAAAATTAAGGCCTGGTTTAAAATATTACCTTATAGCTTTTATTTATTTAATTATTGCAAATTTAAAATTCTTTTTTATAAAAAAAAGTTTAAAAAATTGAATAAACAGTTCAAGGAAAATAAAATATGAAAATTATGATAACAGGCTGTGCTGGTTTCATAGGCATGCATTTGTCAAAAAAATTATTAAAAAAACATCAGGTCATAGGCATAGATAACCTAAATAATTATTATGATATTAAACTAAAAAAAAATAGATTAAAAATTCTAAGAAAAAATAAAAATTTTTCTTTTTTCAAAATTAACATCATAGATAATAAAAAATTAAGTTATATTTTTAAAAAAACAAAACCATCAATAGTTTTCCATTTAGCATCTGAAGTAGGTGTGAGAAATTCATCTAAAAGACCTAGATCATATTTGAGTACAAATATTTTGGGTTTTTTAAATATACTTGAAAATTGTAAAAACGGAAATATTAGTAAATTATTTTACGCAAGTTCATCAAGTGTTTATGGTGATAATAAAAAAAAATTTAAAGAAAATATAAATACCGACAATCCTTTAAGTATTTATGCTGCATCTAAAAAAGGAGCAGAGGTTTTAGCAGCAAGCTATAGCCATTTATATAATTTATCAATAATTGGTCTAAGATTTTTTACTGTTTATGGACCTTATGGAAGGCCAGATATGGCAATCTTTAATTTTACGGAATCAATTTATAAAAAAAAACCTATTAGTGTTTATGGTAATGGAAAACTAGAAAGAGATTTTACTTATGTTGAAGATATTACTTCATACATTAATAAACTATTAAACAAAAAATTTTTTAATCACCAAATTATAAATATAGGTAACACAAAACCAGTAAAAGTTATAAAATTGATTTCTTATCTAGAGGAAGCTTTGAACATGAAAGCAAAAATTAATTTTTTGAAAACCCCAAAAACAGAAGTCTATAAAACATGTGCAAATATTTCAAAATTAAAAAAATTATGTTCTTTAAAAAAAACTACATCATTAAAAACTGGTATTAACAATTTTGTTAAATGGTACAAACAATATAAAATTAAATAATTTAAAAATTATCATGATAGACATAACAATTATAATGACTGTTAGAAATTCTCAAAATTATATTTCTCAGGCAATAGAAAGTGTTTTGATCCAATCATACAAAAAATTTGAATTTATTATAATTGATGATTTTTCTAATGACGCTACGAATAAAATTATTAAAGATTATAAAAAAAAGGATCAACGAATTAAACTTATTAGAAATTCAAAAAAAATTGGCCCAGCAATTTCTAGAAATAAGGCGATAAAATTAGCAAAAGGTAAATGGATTGCTATAATTGATTCAGATGATGTTTTTTTTCCTAAAAAAATTGAAAAACAATTTAATTTGGCACAAAAAAATAAAAATTTAATTTTTATTGGGTCCAGCTTATTATTTATTGATCATGATGGAAGTCATTTGGCATATTATAAATATTCAAATAAATCTAGAACTATAAAAAAAGAAATTTTAAAAAATAAAAGTTTTCCTCCTCATTCTTCGTACTTTATTAAAAAAAGTTATGTGAAAAAAATCGGAGGTTATAATGGGAGATATTTAATGGCTCCAGATTATGATCTTTTGTTAAGGTTGCAATCCTTTAAAGACAAACAATTTGCAGTTTGTGAAGATGTTTTAACAAAAGTAAGATTGCACGATAAAAATAGATCGTTGAAAAAAATTAATAATTTTTCCCAACTAGATTTTGCAATTATGGCCAGTATATGTTTTCAAATTTATAAAAAATTCAAAATAAATCCTGCTAAAGATTTAAATGAAAAAGATTGGAAAGTATTTATGTCAACTTTTAAAACTTTTGTAAGATCAATTGATTATTATAAGTTTTTAGTAAATAAACTTAAATTTAAAAAAAAAAAAAAAATTAGTGAGTATTTAAAATATTTTTTTAATATTAATTTTATTAAAAGTTTTTTTATAGGTCATATTTTACCAACAAAATTTCAAAAAGAATTTTTTTTAATATTTAAAAAAATTTTTATTAAAAAAGACTCTGAAATTATCAAGAATTAATTAGGTCATTATGAAAACTTTATCAAAAATTAATGTAGCGCTAATTGGTTGTGGAAAAATTGCTGAAAAACATGCAGAAATTTTAAAATTAAAAAAACTAAAGAAATTAAGTTTAGTTGCTGTCTGTGACATCAAAAAAAATAAAGCAAAAAGTTTCGGAGAAAAATACAATATTAGTTTTTTTGATAATATTGATAAATTATTTAAAACTATGAATATTGATCTTGTTGTTGTGTGTTCATCTAGCGGTTTTCATTATAAAAACGCATTAGCTATTTCTAAATATAAAAAACATATAATTATAGAAAAGCCAATTTGTTTAGACCTAGATGAAGCAAAAAAAATAATAAAAATTTTTCAGAAAAATAAAAACATGCTCTTTGTGGTCATGCAGTATAGATTAAATCCTTATTTGAAATTACTTAAAAATATTATTAATAAAAAACTTTTAGGAAAAATTTCATCAATATCAGTTAAAGTTTGGTGGTGTAGAGATCAAAAATATTATAATGAAGCAAAGTGGAGAGGCACATGGAAATTAGATGGGGGTATTTTTATGAATCAAGGAATTCATCATTTAGACATGATGCAGTGGTTGTTGGGACCAGTAGAATCTGTTATCGCAGTAATTAAAAAAAGACTGGTAAAAATAGAAACAGAGGATACCGGTAGTGCAATTTTAGAGTTTAAGAATGGAGTATTGGGCACAATAGAGGTTAGCACAGCAATAAGACCTAAAAATTTGGAAAATTCTGTTACAGTATTAGGAGAAAATGGAAATATAAAAATTGGCGGTTTACAAATGAACAAATTAGAAATTTATGATTTTAAAAATAAGAAAAAAGCTAGAAATATACTAAGAAAAAATAAAATAGAAGATTATAATAATCATTATTTATTTTATAAAAATATTTTAGAAAATTTCACTCAAAAGAAAAAGCATATAGATGGAAACGAGGCAATCAAAAGTTTAGAAATAGTTAATGCTATTTATCAGTCAGTAATAAAAAAACGCAAAATATATTTACCCTTAAAATCTAAAATTAAAAATAAAAATTTGAAATTGACATTAGAACTAAGAAAATAAAATTAAATTAGACTTAAATTTATGTTATTAGAACTTTAAAAAAAATTATGACCAAAATAATAAAGTTCTCAAATCTCAACCATCAAATAAAAGATATCAAAAAAAAAATTTTTAAATCTATATTTTCTTCAATATATAAATCAACATTTATAGGAGGAAAAAACATATTAAAATTTGAAAATAATTTCAAAAAAATACATGATTCTAGGTATTGTTTGGGAGTAGCTAATGGAACTGATGCTTTGGAAATAGCTATAGAGGCATTAAATTTAAAAAAAAATAGCGAAGTATTAGTCCCAGTTAATACTTGGATTTCTACTGCGGAAGCAGTTGTTAGAAATAACTTAAAAGTTAAGTTTGTAGACGTTGATAAAGATACGTACCTTATATCTGTAGAAGATATAAAAAAAAAAATAAATAAGAATACATCAGCAATTATTCCTGTCCATTTGTATGGACAGCCGTGTGATATGGATCAAATTAAAAAAATTTCGAATAAATACAAATTAAAAATTATTGAAGATTGTGCCCAAGCACATTTGGCAGAATATAAATCTAAAAAAGTTGGAACTTTTGGAGATATTTCATGTTTCAGTTTTTTTCCAGGAAAAAATTTAGGAGCAATGGGTGATGCAGGAGCGATATTAACAAATTCAAATAAATTGCATAAAAAATGTAAGATGATAGCTAATCATGGAGGTTTAAAAAAAAATTCTCACATAATTATTGGTCGAAATAGTAGATTAGATAACATTCAAGCAGGAATATTAAATATAAAATTAAAAAAATTAAATAATTGGACTTTACAAAGGATAAAAAATGCAAAATTGTATGAAAATTATCTAAAGGAAAATAAAAATATTATCCTGCCAAATAGAAAAAAATTTAATAAACATGTATATCACCTATTTGTCATTCAGGCAAAAAATAGAGATAAATTAATTAAGTATTTGAAAAAAAATAATATTCAAACAAATATACACTATCCAAAAATATTGTCAGAAGTTGCAGCTTTCAAAAATGATCATAAGAAAAAAAGTATTAACGCAAAAAAAATATCTAAGAACATATTAAGCTTACCGATAGGAGAACATTTATCAAAAAAAGAAATTTATAAAGTTTCTAAAATAATTAATAAATTTTATAATAAATAGAGTGAGCAAAGTATTGATTATAACTGGACAATTTGTTCCATTCACAAAATCTTTAGGAGGTATTTTAAGAGTCTACTCATTTATAAATTCTTTAAAAAAAAAACATGAAGTTTATTTGATTGTAAGCAAACCACCTAAAAACAAAAGATATGGATATCTTGGTATTAATAAAAAGGACCTCAAAGGTGTAAATATTTATTATATTAAAAATAATAAATATAATTTTTTACAATCAATATTTAATCTTAATCTTTTAAGAAATATATTTTACCTTCTAGGTTTAGACTATGCTTTCAGTATTAAAAATGATTATGTTAATTTAAGTAATGAAATAATTAAAAAAAAAAAAATTAAATATTTAATAATTTCCTCTCCTCCTTTTTCACTTTTTTACTTAGTTAAAAAAATAAGAAACAAATTTCAAAACATTAAAATTATTATTGATTATAGGGATGGATGGTCAACTAGATTTAATAATATTATAAATTATCCATTAAAATTTATTGTTAAAAATTTTATTGAAAAAAATATATTGAAAAATTCAAATTATGTATTGGCAACTACATTTAAAATTTATTCTAAATTAAATAAAATTATAAAAAATAAAAAAAAAATATTCTTAATAAGAAATGGTTTTTTTATTAGACCCAAAAGATTAATAAATAGAGGCAAAAAAATAAGAATAGGATATTTTGGATTAATATCTGAGCACCATTCAAGTTACAGGAATATTCGAGTTATTTATGATTCAATTAAAAATAATAAACTTCTTCAAAATAAAATAATTTTTGAGTTTTATGGCAATAATGAAATTAGAGATAAATATATTAGAAGATTTAAACCTTTTAAGTTCAACAACAATTTACCATATAAAAGAGCTTTGTCTAAAATGACTGAAATGGATTATTTATTGGTTCTTCATACAGAGAGATCAACGTCAGAGGAAATGGTTACTTCGAAGTTTTATGATTATCTAGCATCTGGGACACACATAATAAATATATTTTCTGGCAAAAATGAATTAGGTGAACTTATTAAAAAATTAAATCTAGGTTATAATGTTAATTATGAAAAATATAATTTAGAAAAATTTTTTTTAACATTAAAAAATAAAACAAAAAAAATTAAATGGAAAAAAAATTTTAATTTTTATTCTAGAGACTATCAGAATAAAAAATTATTAAAAATAATTAAATGATAAAAAAAAGAGTTAGTATAATTATTCCAGTTTATAGAAATATTCACTTTCTTGAACGATCACTTCAATCTGCTGTTAATCAAACTTACAAGAATACTGAAATAATTATTGTCGATGATGGAAATAATATCAATGATAAAAAAAAAATTCTTAAAATTAAAAATAAATTTAAAAAAAAAAAAATAAATATAGTTAACTTAAATAAAAATAAAGGAGTTAGTAACGCTTTGAATGAGGGGGTAAAAAGAAGTAGTGGGGAATATATATCATGGTTAAGTCATGATGATTATTTTCATTTAAGGAAAACAGAATTACAAATTCAATATTTAAATAAAAAAAATGCAAAAATATGTTCTTGCAATTTCATTGAAATAAATAAAATTAAAAATATTAGGCTTAACAGATATTTAGATGCTAAATATTTTGACGATCAGGTACTTTCATTAATTCTAAATGACTCTTTACACGGTTGCAGTCTTTTAATTAAAAAGGAGTGCTTTAAAAATTTTAAATTTAATAACAAGTATAAACATATTCAGGATTATGATCTTTGGATTAAAATGAGTGAAAAGTTCTTGATGGTACATCTTAATAAAAGGCTTTTATATACATTTAAACATTTCTCTCAGACATCCTATCTTAAAAAAGACGAAAGTATTTTAGAAAAATTAAGTTTTTATAAAAA
>MDTE01027790.1_pt1 | contig 33285 bp, 32 predicted proteins | sample 811231 | NCBI WGS metagenome assembly MDTE01 (sample SAMN05326651, study PRJNA326480) | marine metagenome | isolation source: seawater | place: Indian Ocean: Red Sea | collected 2010
CGGTATTAGCTATCGTTTCCAATAGTTATTCCCCATTTCTAGGTAGATTCCCACGCGTTACTCACCCGTTCGCCACTAAGAATTCTGGAGCAAGCTCCAGGTCTTCGTTCGACTTGCATGTGTTAAGCATGCCGCCAGCGTTCGTTCTGAGCCAGGATCAAACTCTCAAGTTTGAGAAAACCAAGTAAAACCTGGTTATTTGAACCCAACACAAACATGTTATCATTAACATAGAATGTGTTAGTAATGAAAAATCACCACCTACACATTCCTTCATTATTCAATTTTCAAACAGCTACAATTATTAAAAAATATTTGATAATTGGTGAGATTTGTTATAAGCATAATACTGGAAATGGTCAATCTTTTTTTTAATAATAAAAGTTAAAAATTAAAAAAAAAAATTAAGTAATGTTTAATCTAAAAAATAGAAAATTTAATTTTATCTTAATTATTGTTTTTCTTTATCTATCCGTTGATAATCTTACAAAATTTAACGATAGTAATCTAGAAATTGGTCCCCAGAACAATGATTATAGCTCATTTTTCACTGAGGATTTTGACAAATACAATGATTCTGAAATATTTTTTGATAACACCTACACAGAAATTCAAGAAGCAAAAAGATTTGAACTTGTAAAAAAAGAAATTAAAGAAGTAAATGAAGAAAAAGAACTTACTTTGGCCAACTTCAATGACACAAATGTTGCAAGTGATTATGTTTTAGACGAAAAAAACTTGAATTTAACACTTATTCCTGCATACGAAACTATGCTCTTTTCTGGCATACCAGAACCAGTTTCAAAACCAATTCCTGAAAAGATAAATCATTTTAAATCAACTATCCTTTCTCTTAAAAACAAGAAGATGCTTGAAAAAAATTTAGAAACTTTTCTTGGTAAAGATGAATATAAGTCCGTATACGATCGGCTTAAAGAATACATAAATTATAACATAGAAGAAAATATTACTTTTTTATCTGACAATAATGAAAAGGTTATTGAAATTCAAACCTTTGCCAAAAACTTCCAACATCTCAATCTTAGAAGAAACACACAAGACTTTTTCGTTTTCTTTTACATTGATGCACCAACAACTTCAAAAGTAATAAGAAGCCGTTTGAAAGTTAAAGATAGCGTAAGTAGATCATTAAAATCGGCAGAAATTCCAACATCAATAGCTAAAGAGTTCTTGCATCAATTGAGTTACACAATCGATTTCCAAAGAGATGTAAAAAGTGGTGATATTATTGATATCTTATACGAAGCCAATTTTACAAAAAATGAAAAGATTGTTGGTGATCCATCACTACTTTATGGTTTAATGCATTTAAAAGATCATAAACTTGAACTATTTAAATACACACTAAATAACGGTAAAACTGATTACTTCGATGCATATGGAAAGAGTATTAGAAAACATCTAATGAGAACACCTGTTCAGGGTGCAAGACTTTCTTCTAGGTTTGGAGTAAGAAAACACCCTATTCTAGGTTATAGTAGAATGCATCGAGGTGTTGACTTTGCTGCAAAAAGAGGAACACCCATAATGGCTGCAGGTGATGGGCGTGTGGTTTTCTCCGGCAGGAATGGTGCATTCGGGAGATTTATTGAAATTAAACACCTAAATAATTTCAGAACAAGATATGCACATATGTACAAATTTGCTAAGGGAATTAAGAAAGGGAAAATAGTTAAACAGGGGGAAATAATTGGTTATGTAGGGACCTCAGGAAGAAGCACTGGGCCGCATCTACATTATGAAGTAAAGCATAAGAATAAAACAATTAATCCGATAAAATTAAAACTTCAATCAACGGTAAATGTCGAAGAAGATGATATGTCAAATTTCTATGCAAATATTTCTCTTACTAGAGAAAGATTTCTTGCTACAGAATTTCAGGATACAGATAAACCAGGTAATTATAATTACATAAAATGAATGTATTTATGATTTAATGTTACCTGAAAAAGGTTTAAGCGCCTCTAAACCATCACTCGTAAAATTTTCTTTCTTTTGATCATTAACTTCTAAATCATTGCTTTGCTTTTCATCAGTTTTATTTAGACGAGCATTAGTGGCATTTATTGCTCTTTCTGTCCTAGATAATTTATTTGTCGTATCATTTGAATTTTCAGTATTAGAAAAATTTTTTTTTATATTATTGAATTCTGGTTTAGGTTGATCATTTAATAATCTCTGGTAGTGTTCCGCATATTGCAAAAAGTTCTCTGCAACAATTCTATCCCCATTCGACTGTGCATCTTGTGCGAGGTTATTGTACTTTTCAAGTACCTTGGAGATATCACCTCTTGATCTAGGAAAATTATTTTTTTGAAAGTTATAGCTTTTCAAGCTATTGTTTTTTTTGTTAATATGCCTAGAGGGCTTTCTCTTTCTAGGTTTTTTTCTTTCAATCAATTTTATTCAACTTTATTGAGTTATTATATTCATTATGGAAGGGAAAAACATAGAGTAACATCAAAAAAAAAAAATACAAATTTTATTTTTTAAAAACTAAAATTCTATCAATTCCATACAAATCTTTAAAATCATAAATTTTTCTTAAACCACCTTTGTTAAAAAGAATTTCTACATTTTTTTTTTGACCTTTACCAATTTCCAAACAAATGTATCCATCACTTTTTAAAAACTTATAACTTTTTTGGGATATACTCTCATATGCCTGCAAACCTCCATCACCTCCGTTAAGTGCAATTAATGGATCAAAATATTTTACTTCATCATCCAATTTACTTATATATTTCTCATCAATATAAGGGGGGTTTGATATGATTACATCAAATTTACTATTTATCTTCGAAAACCAATCACTTTTTAGGACTTTTATCCTGTTTTGAAATCCAAATTTTAAAACATTCTTTCTTGATACCTTCAATGCCTCACTACTTATATCGATTCCTGTTCCAAACACTTCTTTTTTTTTACATAATTCCTTAACTAAAGAAATTAATAAACATCCAGAACCAACTCCCAAATCTAAAACATCTAATTCTTTATTATTTTTTTCTCTTTCTATTTTTTTCACAACATCAATTATTAATTCAGATTCAGGCCTTGGGTCCAGAGTATAATTATTTACATAAAATTCATTTGAGTAAAATTCTTTTCTTCCGAAAATTTTTGATATTGGTTTTCCTAATGATCTGCTAAAGATTTTTTTTAAAAAAATTCTTTTTTTCCTCTCAGAGATCTTCAAATGAGGGTTCACAAACATTTCTAATAAATCTTTACTAATTATTTCTGACATAATTATTTTTGATTCATAGTTTGGTCGACTAAGATTTTGCTTAGCTAGGATCTTAACAGCTAAAGAAAGTATTTCATTCAATTTCGTTCTTACCATTTATTCTGCCAATTTTTTCATATTATTTTCTGTAACTAATGCTGAAATAATTTCCTGAAGACTTTCACCATTTAGAATTTGCTCCAACTTGTATAGCGTTAGCGATATTCTGTGATCTGTCACTCTTCCTTGCGGGAAGTTGTAAGTTCTTATTCTTTCAGATCTATCTCCACTTCCTATTTGTGATTTTCTGTCTTGAGCCCTTTCCTGTTCCTTTTTTTCTCTCTCTATGTCATAGATTCTAGCTCTGAGAACCGTCATTGCTTTAGCCTTATTCTTATGCTGAGACTTTTCATCTTGACATTGCGCCACAACACCTGTCGGTAAATGAGTTATCCTAACTGCACTATCTGTTGTATTGACTGACTGTCCACCTGGACCACTGGATCTAAAAATATCTATTCTCAAATCTTTTTCTAAAAGTTCTACATCTACATCAGATGCCTCTGGAAGAACTGCAACAGTAGCAGCAGAAGTATGAATTCTTCCACTAGATTCTGTTTCTGGAACACGTTGGACTCTATGAGTCCCAGATTCAAACTTCAAAGTTCCAAACACATCTTTTCCAGAGACATTTAATGTTACTTCTTTTATTCCATCATGGTCGGTTTCACTTAAATCAATTATTTCTATTTTCCAACTTTTTAATTCTGAAAATTTTACATACATACGGAATAGATCTGCTGCAAATAAAGCTGCTTCTTCGCCTCCTGTACCTGCTCTTATCTCAATGATTGCATTTTTTTCATCTGATTCATCCTTAGGTATCAAAAGTACTTTTATTTCATCTTCTAAATTTCCAATTTTTTTTAATAAAAAATTCTTTTCTTTTATTGCCTCATTTCGCATTTCTTCTTCATCTGAAATCATTAATTCCTCGAGACCACTGATCTCTTTTTGGGATTTAAAATAATCATTAATTTTACCAACCAGTGGTTTTAAATTCGAATATTCTTTCGATATCTTTGCATATTCATCAAAATTTTCTTGATTAATTGAACTTAATTTCTCTTCAAGTGCTGAAAAATTAGCCAAGATATTGTTTAATTTTTCTGTATTCATAATTAATATTGGTCAAAAGATTTGAAAAATTTTTTGAGAATGTTTTTAATTTTTAAATCTTTATTTTTTTTTAAGAATGAATTCATATGGTTCATAAAACAAAAAACTTGGGAGCCATTTAATTCAAGTTTTTTAAAGAAAGGGTCGAGATGTTTTGTTCTCCCATCATCAAAAAAATCTAATTCAACATTCGCATCTTTTTTTTCGTCTTTGTTTAATAAAGTATAGAATTGCTCCAAATCATTCAAATCAAAAAGAAAACAATTGTTAATATTTCTTACAGTTGGTTCAATATTTCCTGGTAATCCACTATCAATAAAAAAAATTGGTTTTTGTTTTCTCCTCTCAAGAATATTTTTGGCTAATTTATCAGAAATTAACCTTGATCCATCTTTAAAACCAACTAAAAAAATATCATACAAAAAGAGTTTTTCAGTTAACTTCTTTATATCTTTTATTTTTTCAGAACCGTCTTCAATATAATGTGAAATGGAGTTTTTATATTTATCTGATGGATTTAAACCAAATTTCTTTAGATTATTTTCTATATTTTCGTTTAATTCTAGATCGCCAATAATAACAAAATTTAATTTGTTTAGATTTCCAAAAATTTCTAAAGTTACATTTACAGCAGCTTCGGCTATTTGTCTTGGTTTTGATGAAAAAAAAATTGCTTTATTTGACACTTGACTTACAGTTTCAGTTTTTTTTTAAGAAACCCTTCAATATTGGATTTAGAAAAAATTTCTTGCTTTCCTGTTTGCATATTTTTCCAAATAATATTTTCTTCTTTCCATTCCTCTTCTCCCAGAATAATACACCCAATTGATCCAAGTTTATCAGCTTTACTAATTTTTTTTTTAATACTACCTGAAGAAATAAAATTTAAAGAATACTCCCCATCTATCTGAAGTTTGCAAATAATATTCAACAAATCTAAATTAAGTCTTTCTGATGAAGAAAAACAACTAATCAATTTTTTTTTAGATTCTAATTTTTCCATACACAATAGAATCCTCTCAACACCAGCTGCCCAACCAACCCCACTAAAATCATTTCCTCCTAAAGATTTTAAAAGACCATCATATCTTCCACCCGCCAAGATAGCATTTTGACTTTTATCTTCGAAAGTTACATATTCGAAAGTTGTATGATTATAATAATCCAGACCTCTAACTAAGTAATTATTAACCACAAAATCTATTTTCATAATCTTTAAACCATCAATAAAATTATTGAAAAATAATTTTGATTCTTCATCCAAAAAATCATAAAGCTTAGGAGCCTTTTTAATTAACTCTCTGTCTTCTGAGTGTTTTGAATCTAAGATTCTAAGAGGATTTATATCTATTTTTTTTTGACTTTCATATGATAGGGAGTTTTTTTCTTTCTGAAAAAAATCAACTAATACATTTAAATATTTTTTTCTACTCTCAAGATTTCCAAGGGTGTTTACTTCTAATTTTACTTTTTTTTTAATACAGAGAACTTCAAGAAACTTTTCAGCAATTATAATTGTCTGTATATCATTATGAAAATCCCGATTGTCAAAAACTTCCACTCCAACCTGGTGAAATTGCCTTAATCTTCCTGATTGTGGACGTTCTCTTCTAAACATTGGACCTGAATAAAAATATTTCTGATTTGATTTATCTTGAATTGAATTTGTAATAATTGCTCTTGCGACGGCAGCTGTTCCTTCTGGTCGTAATACTAAATGATCACCTCCTTGATCAACAAAATTATAGATTTCTTTTGAAATTATATCAGATGACAATCCAAGTGTTTTTGTGAAAGTTTCTAAATGTTCTAATATAGGTGTTGAAATGTTTTCATAATTAAAGAAGTTGCATATTCCTGAAAAAATATTTCTAATATTTTCTTGATCTAATGCCTCTTGACCCAAAAGATCACTTGTACCCTTTACTGTATTTGGTTTTTGCAATTTTTTTAATTTTCGCTATTTAATAATTCTTTTTGTTTTTTTTCGCACAATTCAACTAAATGATCAATCATATTACCCTCTCTAAGAACATGGTGTTTTTCACCGTTAAGATAAATTTGATGACCACTTTTTCCTCCAGTCAAACCAATGTTTGTCTCTCTAGCTTCGCCTGGACCATTAACAACACAACCAATAACAGAAATTGTCATTGGCGTTGTAATATGTTCTAACCTTTTTTCAAGTTCCTCAACATTTTTGATTACATTAAATTGTTGTCTTGCACAAGAAGGACAGGAAATTACATTAACACCTCTGTGTCTTAAATTTAAAGATTTAAGAATATTAAAACCAACCTTTATTTCTTCAACAGGATCTGCAGACAAAGACACCCTTATTGTATCCCCAATCCCAGCCCATAATAACGAACCAAGACCTATTGAAGATTTAATGGTTCCTGGCATCATCCCACCAGCTTCGGTGATACCAAGGTGTAAAGGATAATCGCAAGCATCAGAAATACCGTAATAAGCTGCTACTGCTAAAAAAACATCTGAAGCTTTACAACTTATTTTAAAATTATAAAAGTCGTTATCTTCAAGAATTGTAATATGCTTTATTGCAGATTCAACCATTGCTTCGGGGCATGGTTCACCATATTTTTCTAATAAATCCTTTTCTAAACTTCCTGCATTCACCCCAATTCTCATTGAACAATTATTATCTTTAGCAGCTTTTATGACTTCTTTTACTTTTTCTTGGTTACCAATATTGCCAGGATTTATTCTTAAGCAAGACGCTCCGGATTTGGCAGCCTCAATGGCCCTCTTATAATGAAAATGAATATCTGCTATTATTGGAACATTTACATTTTTAATGATATCCTTTAATGCTAAAGTTGACTCTTCATCTGGACAAGATACTCTAACTAAATCAGCACCAACCGACTCAAGGCTTTGAATTTGCTTAATTGTTGCAGTAACATCCGTTGTAAGTGTATTAGTCATTGATTGAACAGAGATGGGTGAGTCACCACCAATTGAAACATTACCAACATATATTTTTTTAGTTTTTTTTCTTTGTATATCTCTCCAAGGTCTAACACTCATTTACATTTTCCTTAAAACTTTATTCAACACAAACTAATCTTAAGATTTCTTATTAATTATATTATAATTAATACCATAGGGTGTATTTATTTCATTCAATTTTTTTTGATTATCCGTTGATGTAAAAAAATATAAACCAATAAATATAAACACAAAAATTACTACAATATAAACAAACAACGATTTTTCATTTTTTTTACTTTTAATTTTAGTAACTAATTTACCATTGTTACTCAAATTTAATGATTTTAATTCTGACAATTCACCTGAAATATCTGTTCCTATTAATTTTGCATAGGATCTTACAAAACCTCTAATCGGGAGATGGCTTGGAATTTTTTCCAGCTGACCCTTTTCAATGTTTTCAATATACTCAATATTGATATTAAGTTTATTGGAAATACCTTGAATTTTTTTTCTTGAACTTTTCCTCTTTTCTGAAATTTTTTTCCCAATCTTAATGTAAATATCTTTTTCAGATTGATTTAAATCTCTTTCAATCATTTTTATGCTATCTTCCTTTCAACATTTATTTGAATTTTTATTTGATTGATTAATTCATCCAAAATCTCTTGAACAGTCTGGATTCTTTTTACTAGACTCACGCTTTGTCCTGCCATCAAAGAACCATTCTCAACATCACCATTTAAAACTGCTTTTTTGAGTGACCCAGCCCAAAAATGCTCTATTGAAAGTTGGGCTTCCTTGAGTGAAATCTTTTCTTGTGAGATTAGATTTAAAAGTTTTTTTTGTTTCTCAAGAAACTCCTGTGTGGCTTTGTTCTCAATGGCTCTAACGGCTATCACAGGAAATCTATCATCTAATCTGACTGATACTTGGGCATTTCTAGCTTCAGACTTAATGAAAATATCTTTAAAATTTTGATGCGCAATTGATTCTTTAGAACAAACAAACCTTGTACCAATTTGACATCCTGAAGCCCCTAATTCAAGAAATTTTAAAATCACCTCACCTCTACCAATACCTCCAGCAACAAAAATTGGAACCTGGTTAATTTCTGGCAAAATTTCTTGAACGAGTACATTAATAGAAACTGGTCCAATATGTCCCCCTGCTTCATTCCCTTCTAAAACAAGACTTTCTATGCCATAACTGATCATTTTTTTTGCTATGCTTAAAGTAGTTGCAAAACACATAGTCTTAATTCCATTCATTTTTAAAATTTCTATTTGCCTTTTTTTAGGAAATCCTCCAGCAAATATAACTAAATCCACCTTATTTCTTATACAACAATTTATTAGCTCTTCAATTTCTGGGTGAAGTAAAATTAGATTTACTCCGAAAGGTCTTTTAGTTTTTTTTTTCGTTTCTATTATTTCTGTTTCTAATTCTTTTGCATTCATCGAACCGCAAGCAATGATTCCAAAACCACCAGCATTAGATATTGCAGAAACTAAATTTCTTTCTGAAAGCCAAGTCATTGCCCCTCCCATTATGGGGACTTTTGACCCTAAAAATTCATTCCCTCTTGCAAATAATTCTTTTAATTTCTTAGTCATAAATGTACTGAGTGTCAGCTACCAAGACTATAGGCCTTGTGTAATTCATTCAAAGCATTTTTTTTTTGTAGAGAGTCAATTAAGACGCTAATTTTAATTTCCGAAGTTGATATTACTTGAATATTTATATTTTTTTTTGCAAGAGTTTCAAACATTATTTTTGCCACCCCAACATTACTTTTCATTCCTACACCAACAATTGATATTTTACAAATATTTTTGTCAAATTTAATTTGCTTGAATTTAATTTTTGATTTTTTTAATTCACTGACTGCCTTAAAGCAGTCATCGGAAGGAACAGTGAAGGTTAAACTTGTAAATTTCCCATCATCAGTAATATTTTGGACAATCATATCAACATTGATATTTAAATCTGCTAAAAGACCAAAAATTTTTGCTGCAATACCTGGTCTATCTGGAATACCTTTAAGTGTGACATTTGCCTCATTATCTGATGATGTGATTCCTGTAACAAATTCTCTTTCCATTTTTTTTTCTTCTTTCATAACCATTGTTCCTATTTTTTTTGGAGAAAAAGTACTCCTAACATGTATTTTAATATCATATTTCATTGCTAATTCAACTGACCTTGGATGTAATACCTTTGACCCTAAAGAAGCCATTTCCATTATTTCTTCATAAGTAATTCTTTTAATCTTTATTGCATTTTTAATAATTCTGGGATCTGCAGAAAAAATACCTTCTACATCTGTGAAGATCTCACAAGATTTTGATTTTAATGCTACTGCCATAGCAATTGCTGTGGTATCTGATCCACCACGACCTAGAGTCGTAATCCGGTTTTCATCAGAAACTCCTTGAAAACCTGCTATTACTAAAACATTATATTTTCTGAATAATTTTTTAATATTTACAGTGTCTATATTATTTATCCTAGCCTTACTATAACTCAAATCTGTCAAAACTGGGATTTGCCAACCAAGTAATGATCTTGATCTAATTTTAGATTTATTAATTACTGCGCTTAAAATTGCAGAAGAATACTGTTCACCTGTAGCTAAAACAACATCATATTCAGGATCATTTATATCATTGTTAATTTTTTGATATTCTTTAACAAGCTTATTGGTAACTCCACTCATTGCAGAAACTACAACTAAAATTCTTCTTTCACCAGAATCAAACCTACTTTTAACAATTTTTGCCACACTTTTTATCTTATTTAGATTTGCAACAGAAGTGCCGCCAAATTTCATCACCTTTATAGTCATTATTTTTTTCTTAAGTTTATTAAAAATTAAATTATATTCATATGTAAAGATATTGTTATGAAAAGCAAGAAAATTACTGAACCGAAAATTTCTCAAGAGGATATTTTTGAAAAATTCTCATTTGATTGGTGGAATACTAAAGGAAAGTTTAAAGCTCTGCATACCTATAATTTTGTTAGAGTTGATTTTATAAAGAAGAGCTTAAAAAGAAATTCTTTAGATTGTTTAAAAAACATTAAGGTTTTAGATATAGGTTGTGGGGGAGGTATCCTTTGTGAACCACTCACAAGACTTGGTGCAGAAGTAACTGGAATTGATACCAGCAAAAAGGCAATAAGAACGGCTAGAGCTCATTCAAAACTTGGAAATCTAAAAATTAAATACTTAAATACTGATTTTTTAAATTTTAAATCATCGCAAAAATATGATGTAATAACAGCAATGGAAGTTTTAGAGCATGTCGAAGATTTAAATTTAGTGATTAATAATATAAAAAAAAATCTTAATAAAAACGGAATCTTCATTGGATCTACAATAAACAAAACCTTAAGTTCTTATATATTTGCTATTTGGATTGCAGAAAATATAATGAAATTAGTTCCTAAAAAAACTCATAATTGGAAAGATTTTATCAAGCCCAATAATCTTAAGAAGAAACTGATTCTTAACAACTTTAAAAACATAAATTTTCAAGGAGTAATTTATAATCCTTTGAGTAATGATTGGAAGATGATAGATAATTGTGGTGTGAATTATATGTTTTCAGCAAAATTAAAATAAATCAGTAAACAAGAGTTGATGGAATTTTTTTTCTAACATCATTAACTAAATCTAAATCTATCTTTTGAGTTATTATTGAGTTCGTTTGATGAGCTTCCTCCAAAATTTTGCCCCAAGGATTAATAATCATAGAGTGCCCAAATGTTTTTCTTCCATTGTCATGCAGGCCAGATTGAGCCGGAGCAAATACATAACAACCATTTTCAATTGCTCTTGCGCGCAATAAAGAGTGCCAATGAGCCTTTCCCGTTGTAAAAGTAAAAGCCGCTGGAACAGAAAAACAATTGGCTCCTTTTCTAGTCAAGCTTTTGTATAATGATGGAAACCTTAGATCATAACATATTGACATTCCTAAATTTCCCCAAGGTAAGTTATAAACATTTAATTTTTTTCCAGAGTCATAATTTCTTGACTCTAAATATTGCTCAGATTTGCTAAGATAAACATCAAATAAATTTATTTTATCATAATAGGATTTAATCTCTCCATTCTTATCAATGATTAAACTCCTATTTAAATATTTTCCATTTTTTTTTTTTTTGGGAATAGAACCAACTAAAATGAAAGTTTTTTTTTTTTTTGCTTGTTTCTTAATTAACTCAAGAAATTTTTCATTCCATTCATTTAGATAATAATTTATATTTTTTTTTTTTTCAGAAAATATAGCAACACACTCAGGCAAACAAATTAAATCTATATTTTTCAATTTTGGACTGTTGAACATTTTTTGTAGGAGGTAAATATTCTTTTCTGGATCCTCACTACTATTTGTCTGGAAACAAGAAATTTTTACTTCACTCATTGTCTTTTAAAATTCTAATTAAATTACCTTCGTCATCAATTTTTTTTAAATCATCATACCCTCCGATATGAAAATCACCAAAAAAAATTTGTGGTACAGTTTTTTTGCCATTTGATAGCCTGAGCATTTCTTCTTTAACTTTAGAATTGTTATCAATTAATATTTCCTTGAATTTAATTTTTTTTTGTTCAAGTAATAGTTTTGCAGCTGTACAATAAGGACAGTAAAGTGATGAAAAAATTAAAATACTCTTCATTTGATTATGGTCGAAATTTTTGATATTGATTCTCTCATAAAAAAAAAAAATAAAGCATTATTAGATTGGCATAATCATAACTTTATTTTCAAACAGTCCGCTGAGATTGTATTTAAAAAACTAAATGAAATAAATCAAAATTTTAAAAATATCTTACTAATAACATCTGATATTTCAGAAACAATAGAGAAAATTTCAAATTTGAAATTTGAAAAATTAGTTTATTTAACTCAATATGAAAGTTTTTTAGAAGATTCATACTTTAAAAAAAAACATTTCTTTAAAATCATCTCATCATTTGAAAATATTGCATTAAAAAAAGAAACTTTTGATTTAGTGATTTGTAATTTTTGTTTTCATAATATTAATAAGAAAGAAGAATATATAAAAAATATTTTCAAAATATTAAAAAATAGGGGAATGCTTTTTTGTAATTTTTTTGGGGAAAATTCACTTAATGAGTTACATAATTGTTTTCTTTTAACTGATGAAAAATTATATAATGGATCATATCTTAGATTTCCTCCTAGGATTAAAATGGTAGGTTTCTCAGATCTACTATCTAGAATTGGTTTTAAAGAAGTTGTATCTGAAAAGATTAATTATGAGATTTATTATAAAAATGTATCGAGTTTGCTGGCAGATATAAAAGGAATGGGAGAAAGTTGTAATATGAAAAAAAGAAAAAAAAGCCTACTAACCAAAAATTATATACAAAACCTTGACAATTTTTATAAAAAGATTTTTTCCGATGGAAAATCGAACCTAAAAGCTACTTGTGACATTATTTCAACAACTTGTTGGAAAAATAATTAAAAATTCTTATCTAGAAAATCGATAACTTTTTCATTTGATTTTAACATTTTGATTTTACTTAGTTTGTCAATTTTTACCCATTTAATTTCTTGATTTTCTAAATTGCTTATTTGCCCACTCCATTTGGTACATAAAAAAAAAGTTAATAAAATTTTTTTTTTATTTATTGATATTGAATACGAAGTTAAAAAAAAAATTTTTGATAAATCTATTTCTAGATTTAATTCTTCATTAATTTCTCTCTTTAATGCCTCTAACAAAAATTCGTTCTTCTCTACTTTACCTCCTGGGAACTCATAAAAACCTGAAAAAATTTTAAGAGGTGGCCTTGATGAAATTAATATTTTGTTATTTTTCTTCAAAATGCAAGCGCTAACCCTAATTTTTCTAACTCCTATAATCTGTATTGATTGAAATATAATCTTTTGTATAATCGCAAGTCCATATTTTTGTATTAATTTTAGAGTTGCCAAGCTTTATGGATATTTCAATTTCATTCTTCTTTAAATATTTTTCAATCTCTTTTTTTGATGATTTCAAAAAATCTTTTCCGTTTTTAATTATAAAATGATTTCCAAATTTTATTGATATTTTTTTTTCATTCACTTTAACTCCAGACTTACCTATGGCCATAATTATTCTCCCCCAGTTAAGATCTGATCCAGCCATAGCCGTTTTAAAAAGTGGAGAGTTTGCTATGGAAAAAGCTACTTTTCTTGCCTCATTAAAAATTTTAGTTCCTTTTACAGAAATTGTGATAAATTTTGATGCGCCTTCTCCATCCTTAACAATAGAATGGGCTAATTTTAGCATTAATTTTTTTAGAGATTTTTCAAATTCACTTTTAGAGTTTTTGTCTAATCTATTTTTCCTATCTTCATTTTTAACTGAAATGAAAAGGACCATATCACTTGTTGAAGTATCACCGTCAACGGTTATAGAATTAAATGTTTCATTAACAATTTTTCGAAAAGTTTTATTAAAATCTTTTTCAGTAATTTGAGCATTAGTGAAAATAAAAGAAAGCATTGTTGCCATATTGGGAGCAATCATACCTGATCCCTTAGCAATACCATTTATAATGATTGATTTATTACTATCTAATCTTCTTGAATCCAACTTGGGAAAAGTATCTGTTGTTTTTATAGCTTCAGCTGCTTTAAGCCAAGAGGAGGATTCGTTGTTAAGATTTTTAATTAAAAGTGGTATCTTTTTTGTTATTTTTTTATGATCAAGTTGTTCACCTATAACACCTGTTGAAGCTGTGTAAATCTCATTTTCTTTTAAACTAAGTTCAGTCGAAAGTTTCTGAATTATTTTCTTTTGTGCAATTTTTCCTTTCTCTCCATTAAAAACATTAGCATTACCAGAGTTAACAAGAATTGCAGAAACTTTTCCATAATTTATAATAGATTTATTCCATATAACAGGTTCACCCGGAGTTTGAGATTTTGTAAAAACCCCGTAAATCTTACTAGTTTTATCAAACAATATTAAAACTAAGTCATGCTTATTTTTCTTTTTTAGGCCACAATGAATTGATGAAATACTAATGCCACTTATTTTATGAGTTTTTTTAAAACTTTTAGGTATAAAAGGTGAAATCTTTACTGACATTTTTAAAAAAAAAAAAAATTATATTCTTATCTATAAAATTATTATAAATAAATACAATGTTAAATTTTTTTGCAAAAAAAATCTTTGGGTCTCAAAATGATAGACTTTTGAAGAAAATCATTCCAATAGTGGAAAATGTTAATCAACTTGAAAAAAAATATGAAAAATTTAGCGATGAAGATTTAATAAACAAAACACAAGAATTTAAACAATTAGTTGAAAAAGGAATGTCGTTAGATCAAGTTCTGCCTGATGCATTTGCAAATGTCAGAGAAGCTGCCAAAAGATCCCTAGGCCAAAGACATTATGATGTTCAAATAATAGGGGGGATTGTACTTCATAAAGGGATGATATCTGAAATGAAGACTGGTGAAGGAAAAACGCTTGTGTCTACTTTGGCATCATATCTAAATTCGTTAGCAAAAAATTCGGTTCACATTGTCACTGTTAATGACTATTTAGCTAAACGAGATAGTGAATGGATGGGGCAAGTATACAACAAGCTAGGATTAAAAACTGGGTTTATCATTAGTGGAATGTCAGATTCAGATAGGAAAAAAGCCTATGATGCTCACATAACATATGGAACTAACAATGAATTTGGATTTGATTATTTAAGAGATAATATGAAGTTTGACAAAGAACAGATTGTCCAAAGCAAGTTTGATTTTGCAATTATTGATGAAGTAGATTCCATCTTAGTTGATGAAGCAAGAACACCACTTATAATTTCAGGAGCAGCTGAACAATCCTCTCAATTATATAAAATTGTAGACAATATTATTTCTAAACTAGATACGGCTGACTATGAAAAAGATGAAAAATCAAAAAATGTCGTGCTCAACGATGTTGGCGTTGAAAAGCTTGAAAATATTTTTTCTAAACAAAATTTGCTCTCTGAAGGAAGTCTATATGATATAAATAATGTTTCACTTCTTCATCATACCAATCAATCCTTAAAAGCGAGATTTATTTTTGAAAGAGATAAAGATTATTTAGTCCAAGATGGAAAGGTACTAATTGTTGATGAGTTCACTGGAAGAGCAATGGAAGGAAGAAGGTTTTCTGAAGGACTACATCAGGCGATAGAAGCAAAGGAAAATTTAGAAGTTCAAGTTGAGAATCAGACGCTTGCTTCAATTACATATCAAAATTATTTTAGATCTTACAAAAAGCTTTCTGGAATGACAGGTACAGCAAAAACAGAAGCAGATGAATTTTTTGACATATACAAACTTGAAGTTGTAGAAATTCCAACTAATAAAGAAATGATAAGATTAGATAATGAAGATGCAATATATAGAACACTTGAAGAGAAACATAATGCAATCATAGATTTAGTTGAACAATGCATAAAAAAAAAACAACCGTGTCTAGTTGGAACGGTTTCAATAGAAAAATCTGAACTCCTATCTAATCTTCTCAAAAAGAAAAAAATTTCACACGAAGTACTTAATGCAAAAAATCACTTAAAAGAAGCTGAGATTATTGCTGATGCTGGAAAACCAGGCCAGGTTACAATTGCAACTAATATGGCTGGAAGAGGAACTGACATTAAACTTGGCGGTTTAGAATCAGATAAAGATTTTGAGAAAAACAAAAAGATCTCTATTGAAGCTGGAGGATTATACATTATTGGAACTGAAAGACACGAATCAAGAAGAATAGATAATCAACTTAGAGGAAGATCAGGAAGACAGGGTGATCCAGGTTCCTCTAAGTTTTTTCTTTCTCTCGAAGATGATCTTATGAGGATATTTGGGTCAGAAAAACTCGATTCAGTTTTACAGACTCTTGGGTTAGAGAAAAATGAATCTATACAACACCCTTGGATTACAAAAGCACTTGAAAGAGCCCAAAAGAAAGTTGAAGCAAGAAATTTTGAAATCAGAAAGAGTCTTCTGAAATTTGATGATGTAATGAATGAACAAAGAAAAATAATCTACAATCAAAGAATGGAAATAATTAATGATATTGAAGTAGATAATCTTATTTTTGATATGAGAGATAGCTATGTAGACGATTTTATCGATGAAAATGTTGAGGATGTAACAGAATTAGATGAGACTAAGAGGAAGAATATTTCAGAAATGGTTAGATCAAACCTCAATGTTGACTTCGATTTTTCCAAGATCAAAGGAGTTGAAAACATACAAATTGATGACATAAAATCAGAAATAAAAAAACTCTCAAACCATAATATTAATTTAAAAAAAACTAAATATAGTGAAGAAATTTTCGTTTTGGCAGAAAAAAGTTTATTGCTTCAAATTCTAGATAAAAGTTGGAAAGAGCACCTTCTCTCCCTTGATCATCTTAGACAAGGCATTTCGTTAAGAGCATATGGCCAGAAAGATCCATTAAATGAATACAAACAAGAAGCATTTTTAATGTTTGAGGAAATGATGAGACAAATAAGATTTAATGTTTCAAAAATAATAAGTTTTATAGAAATAAAAACTAATGTTAATGAAACTAAAGAACCAAATAGATATCAAGAGCCTGTTGAGGATAGAAAAAAAATTCCTAGGAATGCAAAATGTCCACTTTGTGATTCAGGAAAAAAATATAAACATTGTTGTGGAAAGTTATAGATCTTTATATTTATAAAAAAACTTTCTAAAAAAATTTCTTAATTTTTAAATTTCTCATCTATTTATCGCTATTTTTTAGTCCAGATGATTTCTATATATGAGAATATCAGAAAATATTATTTAAAATGCATTTAGCAACTATTTGATTGCCTTGTGGTGTTAAATGATTCACATCAGAATAAATTGTTTTATCAACATTACTTATGCATACCCTAAGATCATAAAAATTAATATTGAAATCACTGGAGTATTTCAATAAATTCTTGTTATATTCTGAAAATGCTAGTTTTAAATTTTCAATCGGATATAGGTCATCCATTTTCTCAAAAATTTTTTCTTCAATCTTAGAAAAAGATTTTTTATTAAAAATATTCGGTTGAATAAAAAATTTTAAATCTATGTTTTTGTAAGATGCAATTTCTTTTATAAAGCTATAATTTCTCAGAGTAATTTTAGAAGCAATTTTAGCTCTATGTTTAATATTCTCTTCCTGAGAAATTAAAAAAATATTTTTTACAGCTGTTGGTTTCAAGTTAGGTCCTTCTACTATAGATGAATTAAAAATTGGATTTATCCCTGACAACATCCTAAAAAGTGCACTACGACTCGCTAGTGATTCAATTATAAAAAATCTTAATCCAATTCTTCTACTCATACCAATTGAAGTAAATGAAAAATGATAGGAAGGAATCCCTTTTATTACTTTGTGCATCACATCATTAATGCCTTCGACGAACCAAAATTCTTGAGGATGATCAAAATACTTTATCCACTTCAAAAAATAATTGGAGGTTTCAAAACTTGAATAAGCAGAATAACCATGATTATGGAATGAAATATCTTCTTTAACATTGAAATTTAGTAGTGCTGGCAAAGTATGTTCCTGACACTCCAAATTATCCCCCATAATTGTAGATCCTCCAAGAATAAAAATGTTTCTTTTACCATTAACCCTAGGCCCTCTTCCGTGTAATGTTAGGAATAATTCATTTGTGAAAATTGTGAATTCCTGTAAGTCATTTTCATTTAAATGATGATCGGGAACTAGAGGTTCTCTGATCCTTAGGAAATCTGTGTAGTCATCATTAGTACATTCATTCAAATTTTTTATCGACCATAAGTTTTCTGGTATATCTTCTTTGAGATTATGATAAGCAATTGGCTTAAGATTCTGATAAGAAACTTTTTCCAATTTTCTAGCTAAAAATTCTGCTACGAGTAAAATTAGAAAAGAAAAAAAAGAAATAATTAAAATATTTTTAAGTAAATGCATTCAAAGCTGCAATTGATAATCCATTTAATGATATCAAATTACCTAACATACTCAATATATTTTTAAGTTATACAAATTGTATATAAAGGTTATTGAGTGGTTTTCGTAAATTTACATTCTCAAGAATGAACAAACTAATTTTCTAAAAACTTCTTCCCAATGTTTAAATATTTACTTTCTCTATGAGCAATTATTTCCTCAGATGATTTTCCTTCAAAATCCTGACAAATTCTTAAAAGACATTCTTTAATGTGTTCACATGTTTCATTAGTATTCCTATGGGCCCCCCCTAGAGGTTCTTTGATTATTTCATCAATAACTTCAAGTTCTAGAAGATCCTGCGCCGTTAATTTTAAATTCTCCGCTGCTTTTTCTGAATGATTTATAGATCGCCACAAAATGGATGCGCATCCTTCTGGAGAAATTACAGAGTATATGGAATGTTCAAGCATTACTACTTTATTTCCCATACCTAATGCAACTGCACCACCCGAACCACCCTCTCCAATTACAAATGAAAAAATTGGTGACCTAACATCAATAGATTTTCTTATTGAACTAGCTATTGCTTCTGATTGGCCTCTATCTTCGGCTTCTACTCCGGGGAATGCTCCTGGTGTATCTATGAAAGAAACAATAGGAAGATTAAATTTACTAGCAATCTTAAAGAGTCTTTGAGCCTTTCTGTAACCCTCAGGTTTAGCCATTCCAAAGTTATTTTTAACCCTGCTATCTATATCTTTACCTTTATCATTTCCAATCACTAAAAAATTTTTGTCTTTAATATTTGCAAAACCACCTTTTATAGATGAGTCATCACCATACAATCTATCACCACAAAGATTTTCGAATTTGTCAAAAATAATTTTTACTATTTCATCGAATTTTGGTCTATCTTGATGCCTGCACACCTTTACTTTTTGAAATGGCGTAAGTTCGCTATAAATTTCTGAGAGAGTTTTATCAAATTTCTCTTGTAAGTTACTTAGCTCATTAGCAATGTTTTCGCTAGTATCCTTTAAATGCCTCAACTCTTCAATCTTCGCTTGAATCTCGAGCAAAGGTTTCTCAAAGTCCAAAAAATTTTGCATTAACTTTTATGTATTATTTACCCTCAATTAATTTAGCTTTCTCCACCAATACTTCCGCTTGTCTTATGGAGGCAATGTCTATAAGTCTTCCGTCAAGCGATACGGCTCCTTTACCATCTTTTTTTGCTTGTTCCATTGCTTCTAAAATTCTTTTTGCCTGATTTACTTCTTTTTCGGAAGGACTCATAACTTTATTGGCAAGTTCAATTTGACTTGGATGTATGGCCCACTTACCTTCACAACCAAGAGTTGCAGATCTGTTCGCTTGAGCAGTATATCCATCTGGGTCATTGAAATCCCCAAAAGGTCCATCTATTGGCCTCAGTCCATTTGCTCTAGCAGCAATAACCATCTTAGAAACTGCGTGATGCCACATATCTCCCCAATGTTTTTCTCTAGGATTATCATTGTCAATATCAGTCAAAACATGATAATTTGGGTTTGGCCCTCCTATAACAGTTGTTTTAGCCTTAGTTGATGCTGCATAGTCAGCTACACCAAAATGCAAAGATTCTAACCTTCTTGAATAAGAAGCTATTTCATTTACATTCTGCATACCCAACGCAGTTTCAATAATAAGTTCAAAACCTATTCTTTTTTCAACTCCCATTGCATCTTCAACTTGAGTACAAAGCATATCAATTGCATAAACATCAGATATAGTCCCAACCTTTGGGATCATTATCAAATCCAACTTTCCTGGAGCCTTTTCAATAAGATCCACAACATCTCTGTACATAAAATGAGTATCTAAACCATTAATTCTAACTGACATTGTTTTAGTATTCCAATCTATATCATTCAGAGCTTCAATAATATTCTTTCTTGCTTGTTCTTTTTCATCAGGTGCAACTGCATCTTCTAAGTCAAGAAAAATAACATCAACTTTGCTCTTAGCCGCTTTTTCAAATAATGCTGGATTACTTCCAGGCACTGCCAATTCACTCCTGTTAAGCCTTGGCTTAGCTTGTTCAATAATTTTAAAACTCATAATTTCCTCTTGTAAATTAGTATATAGCAAAATAAATTTAATATAGAAAAAAAATTTAAACTCAACTTAAATTTTAATAATTTTGTTTAAATCATTTTTTAAACTGTGCTTCTCTTCTAATATTTTTCTCATTTTTTTTTGCTGAATATGAGTATATACCTGCGTTGTTGATATATCTTTGTGTCCAAGTGATTCCTGAATAATTCTTAAATCAACTCCCCTATCAAGTAAATGTGAAGCAAATGAGTGTCTGATAATATGAGGTGATATTTTTTTTGGGTTGATCCCAATTTTTTTACCCAACCCCCTCAACATCTGAAAAAATCTATTTCTTGTTATATGTCCCGATCTAGAATTAGATGGGAATAAAAATTTTGAACCTTTTGAGTGTATTTCTAGTTCATCAATATACTTCTTTAAAATTTCAATTACTTTTCCAAATAAGGGGATGATTCTTGAATCTCCACCCTTACCTTTGATAACAAATGATGAATAATTATCATTAAAATCTCCTAACTTTATTCCTACTAGTTCACTTACTCTGACGCCAGTGGCATACATAAGTTCTACGAGTAAAGTTAATCTTAGTCCTTTAAAGGAATGAGACTTATAGGTTTCATTAATTAATTTTTCAATTTCTTCTTCAGTAAGAAATTTTGGGACATTCTTTGGTATTTTAGGAAAATCGTAATTATCCGCCGGGTTTGCTATAATTAAACCATTTTCTTGAAGATAACTGAAGAAACTTTTAACTGAGGAAAGTTTCCTACAATGAGTTTTGGCTGAAAATTTAATAGATAAAAATTTTATATATTCGTTCATCTCAACAACACCAAAGTCTTCAATATTAGATTTTTTATTTATATTTATAAATTCTTTTAGATCATTACGATATGATGTGATTGTATTTATAGCGAGATTTTTATTAGCATGAATAAACTCCAAATACTTTTCTAAAAGAAGACTGTTTTTTTCAATCACAATATAATACTCTCTGACAACGCCTTGAGTTCAGCTTCAAAACCTAAATTTCTGAGTATCATCAAAGCTTCATAATTTTCTAATAACTCCAAGTCTTCAAAATCTTTATTACCAATTATTTTAAAAAATGTTATCAATGAATTAAATAAATCTCCTTCCTTTGAAAATCTCTCTGCCAAAAATAAATTTTGCAAATTAACTGCATCATCCTTACCAGATATTAAAAAATTAACCTCATTGATCACATTCACAATATTTTGTGAAAAATTAATATTAAGAATTAAAACCATCATTATCTTTCTAAATTCTTGGAAATTAACTTTTTCCATTTTATTTAATTCTACTAATTTAGTTTCCAATGAATCCAAATCAATTTCCTGATTATCCAAGGATTTTGCAATTTCTAGAGAAATTTCCCTGAATAATACCTCTGGATCTTTATTTAAATGTTTCAATTTTCCAAGAATGGACTCAGCCATAAAAAAATTTTTTTTGGATTGAAACATTTTAGCTACAAGCAAAATATCTTCTTTTTCCTCCAAAATTTCTAAAGGTGGCAAAAAGTCTCCTATTAATATAGAAATTTGTTTAAGTAAATTATCATTTGCTGAGCTTTTTAACAAAGCTAAGATTTTTTTTAGCTTAATTTCATTATTGTTTTCTCTTAATATAGATTGATATAGAAGTGGTCGAGCTTTTGCAGGAGAAAGAGTTTTATATAGTCTTAATGCATTTTCTACCTCGCTATTCTTAAATCTTGAAAGTTGATAAGCTTCAGATAACATATCAACGCCGATTCTCCCTTGTTTAACTAAAATTTCCGAACAAAAAACCTTTAAATCAGTATCCACGGTTGGATTTGATAGAATAAACAGAAGCCCACTCGTGTTTAAATTTTCGATTTGTTCATAGCTTGGAGAAATATCTGCGAATTGCAATGATGACATTATGATTGGATTCAGAGTTTTAATTTGTTCCAAATTTTTTTTTAAATTATCCGACTCAGAAATATTTTCTTGACTCATTAATGAGTAAGCCAAATCAATAAAAAAAATGTCACCAGGTTTATTTTGTTCCTTTAGAAGTGACAAACCAAGTTTTGCCTGATCAAACCGATTATTTAAAATGTCACATATGATAATTATCTTTCCAAAGAGTTTTGGAGTATTATTTGTCTTATTTTCTAAAATCTTGCAGGCTTCATTATGTCTATTCCTAAGAAGATTACCTTCAATCATTTTTTTTAGAACAAATTCATTATTTTTCAAGTCTGGGGATTGAGAATAGTATAATTCTATTTCATTTATTCTACCTGTCTCAAATAATTGGTTTATATAAAGTTCCAATATAACACTATCTTGTTCAGAATTCACAAGATTATTCGTAATCTTTTTCTTTGAAGATAAAAATTTAAAAATCAGCTCTTGAACAACTGCATTAGAACTTTTGTTTGGAATATTTGATATAAATAATTCTATATCATCAAAAGATTTGTTTAAAAAAATTTCACTCCAAATTTTTGATTCAAGATCTTCATTACCAATTTCTGATATATTGTTAGAAAATTGACCATTATTTAGTAAATCTTTTTTTTCAAAAATAATTTGATTTGAAACTAAAGGATTAAATAAGAAAATAATTAAAAGAAACAAAAAACTAGTTTTTTTCAATTTCAAACTCACTTTCAATTATTTTTGGTTTCACAATGAAATCAGTAGTTCCCAGATAAACCAAGAAAACTAGGAAAGCAAGGAACAATGGAATTAATATCTTTAGGAATAATTTGTTCATTTTAATATGGCTAATTTAAAAAAATTCATTCAAACTATACATTAATTATTAAACTTAATATATATCGTAAATGATTTTAAAAAAAAATAACATTGTATTAATTGGAATGACAGGTGTTGGAAAAACTACCATTGGGAAAATTCTCTCCAAAGCTATAAACTATGATTTCATCGATATTGACTCAGAAATAGAAAAGGCATCAAAAATTAGGGTCTATGATTTTTTCATTAAATATGGTGAAATGGAATTTAGAAAAATTGAAAAAAAGATCCTTTATAAAAATCTTTTAAATAAAAGGAAAAAAATAGTTTCAACAGGTGCTGGCATTGTTGGAGATGCAAACATTTTAGAACATATAAAGGATCAAGGTATAAGCATTTTTTTGGATATAAATTTAAATATTCTGATTAAGAGACTTAAGAAAAATATACGGAATAGACCATTACTTGCCTCAGGAAATCTTGAAAACACTCTTGAGCAAATGTATAAGGATAGGATAAAAAATTATAATAAGGCAGATATAAAAATTATTTTCGATGGTTTTTCGGTTAATGAAGTAATTTCCGAGATCTTAGAAAAATTAATTTGTTATGAAAAAAGTTAAGACTCTTAGAGTAAAATTAGAAAAGAGGTCATATCCAATTTATATTGGGGAGAATTTATTAGAAGATATTAAAATTTATATCCCAAAAATTAATAATTTCACAAAGATAATTATTGTTACTGATAAAATAGTCTCTAAAAACTTAAATAACAAAATTAAAATTATTCAGAATAGTTTTCCAAAAAAAACATTGAAATTTGTTCTTCCACAAGGAGAAAAAATTAAAAGCTTTTATTATCTTGAAAATTTAGTAGAGAGAATCCTTAAAAAAAAAATTGATAGGAATTCACTTCTTGTATGTTTAGGGGGTGGAGTGATTGGAGACCTTGTAGGTTTGGTTTCTAGTCTTCTTCTAAGAGGTATTAAATTTGTTCAAGTTCCAACGACATTGTTAGCTCAAGTGGACAGTTCGGTTGGAGGAAAAACAAGTATTAATTCTAAATTTGGCAAAAATCTAATTGGATCATTTAACCAACCAATTTCTGTTGTTGTATCAACAGATACACTGCAAACACTTGACAAAAGACAATTAAAGTCTGGTTATGCTGAAATTTTGAAATATTCATTAATTAAAAATAAAAAATTTTTTGACTGGCTGCAAATTAATGGAAAAAAGATTTTATCAATTAATAATAATGCCGTTTCTTATGCAATTAAAACAAGTTGTTCAATAAAATCAGAAATTGTTTCACAGGATGAAAAAGAGAAAGGAATCAGAGAATTATTAAACTTTGGTCATACATTTGGCCATGCATTAGAACTTCTATCAGGTTATTCAAAAAAAATTAATCATGGTGAAGCTATATTTATTGGAATGTTTTTAGCTTTAAAATTCTCGAGTTTCATGGGGTTTTGTAATCATAATTTGGTAAATTTATATTCTGAACATCTAAAAAGTTTAGGTATTCTTTTTAAATTAAAAGATTACAATATTGATATAAAAACAAAGAAATTTATTGAACTCTTAAAATACGATAAAAAAGTAAAAAATAATAAGATAAAATTCATTTTGTTGAGAGATATTGGTGAATCTTTTAGCTACACTGTTGAAAATGAAAAAGTTCTGAAAAATTTCTTTATGGAGAATTTAGAGTAAATGGAATTTCCTTTATATATTTTAATTGGATCAATTATCGGACTTGTAATTTTGTCTGCTTTTTTCTCTGGGTCTGAAACATCTTTAACATCGGCATCAAAGCCAAGAATGCACACACTTGCAAGATCAGGAAAGAAAAATGCTGAGATCTTTGAGAAACTATTTAAAGATAAGGAAAAACTAATATGCACAATCTTATTTGCTAATAACCTGGTTAATGTTCTAGCTTCGGCATTAGCAACAAAAATTCTAATTGAACTCACTAACACCGAAGGTATTTTGTATGCAACCATAATAATGACTCTTATGATTTTAATTTTTGGAGAACTTATACCCAAAACTCTCGCTTTATCAAAAGCAGACAATTTTGCACTAAAGATAGCACCATTAATACGATTTTTGGTAGTAATATTGTATCCTCTAACTGTGATACTTAATCTTTTTGTAAAGTTTATTCTTCAAATATTTGGAATAAAATCCCTTAATTTAGAAAAAGATGAGATTTCTGAAAAAAGAGAAGAAGAACTTCGTGGGGCGATAGATTTGCATGGAGAGGATTCTTCAAGAGATGAGAAGAATATGCTTAAGTCTATTTTAGATTTAGATGAAATTACTGTGGGATCTATAACGATTCCTAGAAAAGATATTTTTAGCATTTCTTCTGAGATTACATTTAATGAATTAATGAAAGAAATCGATAACTCTCCTCATTCAAGAATTCCAGTATGGGATAAAAATCCTGAAAATATTGTGGGTTTTTTTCATGTAAGAAAGTTGATTGGATTAAAAAAATCAGATTCAAAAAAATTTGACATTCGGTCATTTTGCCAGAAACCTTGGTTTATTCCTGAATCAACTAAACTTGATAATCAACTTATGGAATTTAAAAAAAGAAAGGAACATTTCGCAATAGTAGTTGATGAATACGGAGAGTTCTTGGGTATTGTGACTTTGGAAGATATTATTGAAGAAATAGTTGGTGATATTGATGATGAACAAGATGTATTAAAAATTTCTAAAAATGTTAAGGGTATAAAAAATATTTCACCTGGAAGCTTTTTAGTTAAAGGTGATGTGAATATTAGAGATTTAAACAAAGAACTTAATATTGATCTCCCTTTTACCAATTCGTCTACTCTTGCTGGTTTAGTTCTTTATGAAAGTAGAACAATTCCAAAGCGCGGACAAATTTTTTCTTTTTTCAACTTAAAATTTGAAATTCTTTCAAAAAAAAATAATCAAATTACCCTTATAAAATTAACAAAAAAAAAAATTTAAATTTTTAAAAAAAAATATTATAATCAAGTCAGGGGAGATTATTATGATTATTCAAGATTTGCTTGAAAGAATTCTCATTGACCAAAGGTTGGTAATCATAGACCAGAATTCATCAGCCTATGATGCTGCAGTATCAATGTTAAAAAATAAATGTGGTGCACTTTTGGTTTGCGATTCTAAAAATGAAGATTCTTTGGTTGGTATAATTTCAGAAAGAGATTTAACATTTAGAGTAATACCAAAAGAACTTAACCCAAAGCATACAAAAATATCAAAGATCATGACAAAGGATGTCCAAACAATTTCTCCAAAAAAAACTACCGTTGATGCAATACAAATAATGAAATCTAGAGGTTTCAGGCATCTTCCTGTAGTTGAAAAGAAAAAAATTGTTGGAATTTTGTCAATGAGAGATCTTTATGATTTTGCAAATAAAGATTTGGAGGATTCGCTAAAAAAACATCAAGAGTTTATGTTTGGGACAGGATACGGTAGTTAATCTATAATTTTTATAGATAAAGCATATATATGATTCTTCATCTCCTTTTGGAGTACGGAATAAATTTTTCTTTCACCATCTAACCTAGTCAAATCACTAAGTTTTTTAGATTTTATTTTTATCAAAAAATGTGAGTTTCCTGTATTTGGACTTCCACTATGTCCCCAATGCTTATAAGACTCATTTTTTACTTCTAAAAAATCAGGTTCAAAAAAATCATAAAGTTTTTGGTATATTGTTGATTCATTCATATGTTAAATAATAGAGTATATTATGAAAAAAAAGTCAATTCTATATGATTTTGATTGGATTAATTCCCAGAATGATGATTATATCTGCGATGAAAAAGATTGTAATAACATAGGAAGTTATCTTGCTCCCAAATCACCTGGGAGCAAAGAAATGTATGTTTTTTGCCTTGATCACATAAAAGTTTATAATAAGAGATGGAATTTTTTTGCTGGAAAATCACAAAAACAAATCTATGAATTCCAAAAAAATGATTTCTTTGATGGAAGACCGACAAGGCCATTTTCCAAAGGTTTAGACTCAAAAATTAAGTTTGAATTTGAAAACCTTTTTGATGAAGATGACATTAAATTTAAAAAAAAAAAAAGGAAAAATTATTACAAAAAACATAAATTTAATGCTGGAGTTGAAAAGTCCTTAAAAATTTTTAAAATGAACCCCACATTTTCTGAATTTCTTTTAAAAAAAAGATATAAAGAATTAGTAAAAAAATATCATCCTGATTTAAATAAAAATTATTTAAATAAAGAAAAAAAAATTAAAGAAATTAATGGTGCTTATAATATTCTATTAAAATTCGTGAAAGATAAAAAATGAAATTACAAAATCAATTAGAACCAATCTCAAAGCCTGATTCACTAGGTTACAGCGATGAAATTTTTGGAATTAAAAAAAGAATATCTATTCCATTTTTTTCTAAAAAATCAGATCTTGTTCCTGAAATTGATAAAGGGTATGTTTTTGATGAACTTACAACACTTTCTATACTAGCTGGCTTTAAGTACAACAAAAGAGTCTTAATTCAAGGTTTTCATGGTACAGGTAAAACCTCGCACATAGAACAAGTTGCTGCTAGATTAAATTGGCCTTGCCTTAGGATAAATCTGGATGGACATATAAGTAGGTTTGATCTACTTGGAAAAGATGCAATTACTCTTAAAGAACAAAAACAAATAACAACTTTCAAACAAGGATTACTCCCTTGGTCAATTGAAAATCCAGTTGCACTTGTTTTTGATGAATATGATGCTGGTAGGCCTGATGTTATGTTTGTTATTCAACGGCTATTGGAGTCAGATGGCAAATTGACATTACTTGATCAGAACAAAATATTAACCCCTAACCCAAGTTTTAGAATTTTCGGAACTTGCAATACATTGGGAACTGGGGATGAATCAGGACTTTATTATGGAACACAAAACCTAAACCAAGGTCAATTGGATAGATGGAACATCTTTACAACATTAAATTTCATGAAACCTGAAATTGAGGAAAAGATTGTTAGAAATAAATTGGGAAAGATTTCAAAAAAATTGTCACAAGATATAAAAAAAATGGTGATGCTAGCAAATTTAATAAGAAACTCTTTTCAAGTCTCAGATGTATCAATAATAATGTCACCAAGAACATCAATTATTTGGGCACAAAATATCAGTATTTTTAGTGATATTGATTTAGCATTTAAATTAACATTTTTTAATAAATGTGACGAAAACGACAAAAAAATCATTAATGAATTCTATCAAAGGTGTTTCGGGAGAGAACTTGTCTGAACTTGAAAAAAAAGAAAAGGAATTGTTATTAAATCAAAAGATAGTTGCAAAATCTTTGTCTAAGAACAAAGTAGACAAGATCATTGAAAAAAATTTTAAATCTGAATTTCAAAAGAATAAAAAAAATAAATCAATACAATTGAATCTTGAGTCATTGACTAGAGGTTGGTTTGATTTTAATTCTTTAAACAAAAGATATAATAATGAAGAAATTTTTGAAAAATATTGTCCAAAAGACATTTACAAGAAAAAAATTTTTGAGATATTTAATTCCTGCAGATGTCTGAGCCTTGGATTTAAAGAATATATAGGATGCAAAAAAAATATAAAAATTATTAACAACTCCCTAGCCTCTATATTAAATTTTCAAAATAAGGAAAAAGAACAATTTTTGTATGGATCATTACTTAATTTTTTTTGTGGAAAAAATATAAAAAAAGTTAATTATTTTAGAAATAATTTTCCTGGTTTTAATGAAAAAAAATTATTGCCTTTGATTAAGTTACTCACTGACCAAAAAAAATTTTCGAAAAATGTACTGACATTGATAGAAGAAATGGAAATATTTGAAAATGAAGAAGAAAAAACTGCAGATAAGCCAAAAAATAATAGTAAGGAATTAAAAACAAAAAAAGAAAAAAAAAAGAAAAAAATTGAAAAAATTTCTTTCTCCGAGTTTCTCAAATCTAAAAAGGATTCTTTTAGTGAAAATAAACAGGACTTAAAAGATATAGAAATAAAACAAAAGATCGAAGATAAAGAACATTATAAAGTATTTACTAAAGAATTTGATATTTCAGTATCTGCTAATAAATTGGCAGATAAAAACGAATTAAGAGAACTTAGAAAAAAATTTGACAAGGAATATCTTGAAAATAATAGATTAATTAACAAGTTAGCAAAAAAACTTGAAAGATTGCTAAGTTCTCTAAATTATAACTCCTGGAAATTTGATCAAGAAGAAGGATTTTTTGACACATCCCGTTTTGCAAATTTTGTTGCAAACCCTAATAATTCATTAATATTTAAATTTGAAAAAGAAAGTATTGATAAAAATACAATTGTAAGTTTGTTGTTGGATAATTCTGGTTCAATGAGAGGTAAACCAATTATTACCTCGGCAATTACCGCTGAAATTATTACAAAAGTATTAGAAAAATGTAAAGTAAATGTTGAACTTCTTGGATTTACAACAAAAGAATGGAAAGGAGGGAAATCAAAGAAAAAATGGGAGGATTCAGGGAAAATTGATAAACCCGGAAGATTAAATGATCTTCTTCATATAATATATAAAGATGCAGATACTAAATGGAACAATTGCAAGAACAACCTAGGATTAGTTTTAAAAGAAGGTTTACTAAAAGAAAATATTGATGGAGAGGCTCTCACATGGGCTAATAATAGATTAAAAATTAGACAAGAGAAAAAAAAAATTCTAATAGTCATATCTGATGGAGCTCCTGTTGACGATGCAACATTATCAGCTAATTCTCCAGACATTCTTGATGATCATCTTAAACAAGTAGTCTCGGGAATTGAAAAAACAACAAAAATAGAATTATTGGCTATAGGAATTGGCCATGATGTATCAAAATATTATAAAAATGCATTTGTAATCGATGACGCCAAAAATCTTGGTGATGTGATTATTGACAACTTATCTTTATTACTAGGAGCTAAAAAATTTTAGTTCTTTTTTGTCGACTGCTTATTAATTAATGATTTTTTTAATCTTCTTGTTTCAGAAGTGTGTTTAGAATTTTTGAGGCTTAACAAATAATTATCAATTCCACCATTCTTTTCAACGGTTTTAATTCCTTTTGAAGAAGATCTAATCTTAACTTTCTTACCAAGAATTTCAGAAAAAAAAGATACATTTTGAAGATTGGGTAGAAACTGTCTTTTGGTCTTATTCACCGCGTGACTTACATTGTTTCCAACCATAGGCTTGGTATTTGTTATGTTACATCTTTTCGCCATTTTCTTATTGTTGAACATACAATTAATTAAAAATCAATCAAGTCTGAATTTATTTTTTTGTAATGAAACTTAAAATAATATCTGAGGCCTCAACTATACCCAATAAATTTTTTTCAACATCATTTTGAATTTTTTTTGTAAAAGTTCTGAATTTTAAATCTTTTTGTATGTAATCTCTTGTTTTTAGATTTACTGCATTCCACATCCATTTGGAACGTTGTGACTGTCGGTTTTGAAAAAACTTTTGGTTTTTCTTTCTCAATTCAACAAATTTTTTTATATATTTCCAAATTTTCTCAAATCCTTTTGACTCCAATGAGGAACAAGTTAATACATCAATCTTCTCTTCTTTTCGTGAATTGTTTTTTATGTTAATTGCATTTATATATTCTCTTTGAGTAATTTCAGCCTGTTTTTTTAGACCATTATCTGCTTTATTTACGATAATTAAATTAGCTAGCTCAATTATTCCTTTCTTTATTCCTTGCAACTCATCACCTCCAGAGGGAAGAAGTAATAATAAAAAAATATCCACCATATCATATACAGCTGTTTCAGCTTGTCCAACACCCATTGTTTCAACAAAAATAACATCGAAATTAGATTCCTCTAAACAAAGAATAGATTCCGAAGTCTTTTTTGCTACACCACCTAAATGTCCATCACTAGGTGATGGCCTGATGAAAGCATTAGGATTTACGGATAATCTTTCCATTCTTGTTTTATCTCCAAGTATTGAACCACCAGATTTTTTTGATGATGGATCTATGGCCAATACCGCCACTCTCAAACCCTCATTAATTAATTTCAGACCTAATGATTCTATGAAAGTTGATTTTCCAACTCCAGGTACTCCAGTTATGCCAATTCTTATTGAATTATCATTTCTTTTAAATTGGTTAAGTAAGAATTGGGTTGCTTGTTGGTCTTCTTCTAAGCTTGACTCAATCATAGTTATTGCTTTTCCAAGATATTTCCTTTTTCCTAGTTTTATATTTTTTGCAAGATTCTTTATTTCTTTTATCTTGTTAAAACCTAATTGCATTTGCGTTTCATTATTTAGATAAAAGTCATTAGGAGAAACCAACCCATCAGTTAAATTATAAATTTTCAATAAAATATTTTTTTCTGGTAACCTCTCTTTTCCTATGTATCTAGATAGAGAAATTGGAGAAATATTAAGTTTTTTTGCAAAATCTAATTGTGTAATTCTCTTGAATTGAAGAAATTGCTTTAAATTCATAAATTAACCACTGTGGTTAAAATATCATATTAAGTTAATTATTTCAATTGCCGCTTCTTGAATATTTGTTCCGGGTCCAAATATCTTGCTAACTCCAATTTTATGCAAAAATTCGTAATCTTGAGGAGGTATAACACCCCCACAAATCACTTTAATATAACTAGCTTCTTGATTTTTTAAGGAATCAATTAGCAGAGGAACTAAGGTTTTGTGTCCGGCAGCTAATGTGGAAACTCCAATGAAATGAACATCATTTTCTATTGCTTGCAAAGCAGCTTCCTCTGGAGTTTGAAATAAAGGTCCAACATCTACATCAAAACCAAGATCTGAGAATGCAGTAGCAATTAATTTAGCACCCCTGTCATGTCCATCCTGTCCCATTTTCACAACCAACATCCTTGGTCTTCTTCCTTTCTTTGAAATAAATTCATCGATGTGTTTATTAATTGAATTAATTTTTTCAGAAGCATTGACTGTTTTTCCATAAATCCCAGAAATTGTTTTGGTTGACAAAGTATGTCTTCCAAAAACACTTTCCATTGCCTCTGTCATTTCACCTACAGTACACCTATTTTTGGCAGCCTCGACACAAACTTCTAAAAGATTCTGAGAATTAGACTCTGCAGCTACTTGAATTTTTGCTAAAAGTTTTGTTATATAATTACTATCTCTAGACTCTTTTACCTTTTTTAAGCTAAGCAATTGTTTTTCCCTAACTTCTTCATTATCAATTGACAAAATATTTATCTCTTGTTTTTCTGTTGGTTTATATTTATTGACACCAACAATTGTTTCTTCATTAGAATCAATCCTAGCTTGTCTTTTTGCAGAACTTTCTTCTATCCTCATTTTTGGAATCCCAAGTTCAATTGCTTTGACCATTCCCCCAACTTCATCAATTTCGTTGATAAGTTTTTTAGCTTCTACAATCATATTTGATGTCAGACTTTCAACATAGTACGATCCAGCAAGTGGATCAATAACATTACAAATCCCTGTTTCTTCAGCCAAAATCAATTGCGTATTCCTTGCTATCCTTGCAGAAAATTTTGTTGGCAAAGCCAATGCTTCATCAAAACTGTTAGTATGAAGTGATTGTGTACCCCCCATTACAGCTGCCATTGCCTCAATTGTAGTACGAACAATATTATTGTAAGCATCTTGCTCCATCAAGGATACGCCAGATGTCTGGCAATGCGTTCTTAGAGCAAGACTCTTATTTTTTTTTGGTTTAAATTTACTAACGATTTCTGACCACATATACCTGGCAGCCCTCATTTTTGCAATTTCCATAAAAAAATTCATTCCAATTGACCAAAAAAAAGAAAGTCTTGGTGCAAAGTCATCAATATTTAATCCTCTATCGATTGCAATCTTAATATACTCTTTACCATCTGCGAGTGTGTAAGCTAGCTCTTGCACCTGATTTGCTCCGGCCTCTTGCATATGGTAACCGCTTATAGAAATTGAGTTGAACCTTGGCATCATTTTTGATGTATATTCAATTATATCAGCTACAATTCTCATACTCGGTTTGGGAGGAAATATAAAAGTATTTC
>MDTE01115565.1_pt1 | contig 33283 bp, 52 predicted proteins | sample 811231 | NCBI WGS metagenome assembly MDTE01 (sample SAMN05326651, study PRJNA326480) | marine metagenome | isolation source: seawater | place: Indian Ocean: Red Sea | collected 2010
AATATTAAAAACACTTAAAAGAACAAAGCACAATGTATCAGCTACAACCATTGTTCATATTTATAGTGTTTTTAAAAGTGCAATTACTTACATATATAATGAGAATAGAAAGCATTTTAATATCAATCCATCTGAAAGCAAAAAGGCTAAAATTAGCAGACCTAAGAAACAAGTATGGTGTCCTAATAAAGAACTAGCTAGGGAAGTCTTACAAGCCGTTGATAAATATTGCGCACCTGACAATGCCTTATTTACTCACTTATGCTCATTAGGACTTAGATCAAGTGAGGTCAGCCCATTAAAAGCTAGTGATTTCTTTTTTAATTCACCAAAGCCTTTTGTCAAAATCACAAGAGTTCAAACTAGGTATGGTATTAAATACAATGAACTAAAAAATGGAGAACAAGAAAGATTTGTTTATATTGGTGCAAAGTCAGTAGAAAGAATTAAATCTTATATTATTGGTTTAAATGGTGGAGATTGGCTATTTCCTAGCAAGAAAAAGAAAAATAAGCCTAGAACACATAATGGTCTTGTAAAATGTGGGATTAAAAAAGCACTTAAAATCATTGGCAAACAGTCTGATTGGAAAGGTTGTGTACATTCTTTGAGACACTACTATGCTAGTGTAATCATTGAGATAGCTATGAAAGAAAAAAAATCTTTTAAATGGATACCAAAACAATTAGGACACAAAGATTTGGCAACAACTATGAATATTTATGGACATTTAATTGAAGCTGATGATGATGGTATTGGAGATGTGATAGAACAAAGTTTATATTATTAGTATGCTAATTTGCATAATTTTTTGTTTTTAATTGACACTATTCGTATTCGCATATTATAAGGAAAATATGACCAATTTACATACAAGTGATACACTCATCGATATGTGGTTTCCATCAAGGATGGACATTGAAAACTGCCCTATGGATTGGTTCAACATCAAATATGTTTATGGTTTAGAGCCTGATAAAATGCCACCACCTAATGCTAAAATGAGATCAGGTAGTGCAGTTGAGTCTTGTCTTGTAGATATGATGAAAGGCAAAGCTGAACAAGAAGCTAGGGAGCATTGGCAAAACGTATTAGAACAACACCACCCTATCAATGACAAAGATGTTCATCAAAAAAATGTATGTATAGGTCAGTTTCAAGATGTAGTAACTAACTTACTTTCTGCTTTTCGTAAAATGAACGTAGAAGCAACTGACTTTCAAGAACTTGTAAAAGGTGAAGGCAAAGGTATTGACCTTGCTATGGGTGGTTATGTTGATGTAACTACTAAAAATTCAATCATAGAAATCAAAACACAATGGTCTACGGCTAGTGGTTTATTTAACAAAGATGGATCACTTAGGCTTAGAAAGCCTAGCAAAACAGAGACACCTTCTAAAGCACATTTACGTCAAGTTGCTACATATACAAACGCAGCACAAAAGCCACCAAAATTAGTCATAGCTAATGCGTTTGAATACACAATATTTGATGAAAACAACACAGAATTTTTGAGACACAAAGAACTTAAACAAGCTTTTGAAACAATGAGAATATCAGCTAGGGCAAGGCAAAACTTACTAAAAATATCTAACGATCCAAGAGTTTTTGCTATGTATGCACCACTAAATCTCATGCACTATGTTTGGAATGATTTTGATGAAGAAGTTTTAAAAGAAATAATGACAATTTGGGGAGTAGAAATATGAAAAATGCACTTATATGGTTAGGTCAACTATTTAGTTGTCTAGCATTATTTGGCTCATTTTATGTGATTTACATATTAGCTTGGGCTATTTATCCAGAGGGTTTTTAATGGCTTTTCAGAAACCACCTGTTGATTCAAGGAACATATTTACAACTGGAGTTGTGCAACAGGCTTGTGCAGCAGGAACAATAAAGAATACGGCTGAGTTACTAGAGTGGACTAAGATCACAACTATAGCTTATGACCGATACATGAATAACAATGGTGTTGCAGTACAAGAAGCTGCTTTTAACATCATTGTTGGTTACTTAAATGGTCTTACAGATATTAGATACCTTTTAGGTGACCCTACGGCTAATATAGAGCCGTTTCAAAATAGACATAGCAATGAAATACGGGTCTTTTATGACAATCAACTACTGGCTAACCTTTATAATCAAACATATAACATGACAAGAGAAAGATTATTGAAATGATAAATCAGCAACAAAACATTTATTTTATAGAAGGTAACCCACAAAAAGGTTACAAGCCAGAATACGCATCTTTGATTGGTGTAATACTTCCACCAAATCCACAGAAAAATGAATATGAACCTACATTTATATTAAATATGTTACCACAAAAACAGGGAAAAATGGTTGCCTTACCAAAAGGTCAAAAGCCAGGAGAAGCAAATACTCAAGGTGGTGGATTTCAACCAAATCCCTATCAACAAGCATCACAATCAACTGGTGGGGGCTTTCCCCAACAAGGAAACAATCCACCACCACCAACAGGGCAAGGTGACTACGGCCAAACGTCTGGACACCCTTATGCCCCTAGTGGGTCAAACTATTAAGTGACGTTTAGTAGAGAACATAATGTCTATGTGATCCCTATAGCTAATTGCTTGAAGGTTTGCATAGACAAACAAACAATAGCTATCCCAATGACAAAAGAAGATTATGGTAATTTTGCTTGGGAAGTTATGCAAAGATGGCGAGAAAGTAAAGACAACATTGATACCAAAGAAATAGAATTATTAGAAAAATTATGTCAAACGAAACAAATAAATTGATTATAGATGCGCTTGAATATACTTTTGGTAATATTTACAAAGCATCATTAGAATTAAATGGAGTAGTTAACTATTCTACTTTATGGAGATGGAAACATAATAAGCAGTCACCAAACTTGGCAACTATCGAAAAAATGGTGTTGCGATTTCCACAATTATCAAAGCTGATAGGTGGTAAATGAATAAAAAGTGTAAAATTTGCAGAGCCAAAAAAGATTTAAGTATGTTTGGTATGTTTAGAGATGCTTTTGATCGTATTCGCTATCAAACAACCTGTAAAGAATGTAGGGCAAGAATTTTAAGAGAAAAAAGAAAACAACAAAAAATTCAAGATGAATTTATCAAACGTACTGTTGATCCAGAAGAAGAAGCACCAGATGCTTTCAAAGATGATCCTAGAGCAGCTAAAGAAGTAGATTATGGCAGAGTAGTTAGAAAGCCAACTTTTGTTCATAGAGGTGGTTTAATTGACTAATTCACGCAACAAGGGTCTTAGGTTTGAATTACAGATAGCAAGTCTTTTAGATGACGAATTAGGTATCAAATTACATAGAAATTTAGAACAGACCAGGACTGCCGATCATGGCGATTTAATAAGTAGCGATCCTGGTTGGCCATTCTGCATAGAGTGTAAAAGATATGCCAAAGGTTATTTGCCAAAAGATGATTGGTGGGAACAGGTTTGTACTGCATCTGACCTTGTTAGGAAAATTCCTATTTTGGTTTATAAGTTTGACAGATTACCAATCAGAGTAAGAGTTCCGATAGCTTTTGTGCAATTAGAAAAGACCTACGATAAACGATATGTAGCTGACTTAGATCTACCAACATTCTGTTATTTAGCTAGGGAAATATTATGATTGGTCAGTCAAGGCGCAGAAGTATGGTTGAAGCCATTATGAATGTGATTGTAGGATATATGGTTGCTGTTTTTGCCAATCTGATTGTTTTACCTATGTTTGGTTACAATGTAACTTTGTCGGATGGGGCAGCCATAGGGTTAGCTTTCACCATTATCAGCTTGATTAGGTCTTATGTGATTAGAAGGGTGTTTAATTACTATGACTAGCTTAGAAACAGCAATGCTTATACATGGATTTAACAAACGTGGGGATCGTCAAAAAGATGATTTTTATGCAACTCCTTTAGAAGCTACACAAAAACTTTTAAATGTTGAGCAGTTTGATGGAAAAATCTATGAGCCTTGTTGTGGTCAAGGGCATATTTCAAAAGTACTTATCGAGAATGGATATGATGTTGAAAGCACAGATTTAGTTGATAGAGGTTTTGGTCAATCAAATATAGATTTTTTAATGGAATTGCAGGTTAGAGAAAACATTGTCACTAATCCACCTTATGGTAGATTGCTTATGAAATTTGTTCAGCAATGCCAACATTTATCAGAAAAAAAAATAGCATTACTATTGAAACTTACATTTTTAGAGGGCCAAGAACGTAGAGAGTTTTTTAAAAAATATCCACCTGTTAGAGTTCATGTGTTTTCAAAACGATTATCCTTAATGAAAAATGGTGACAGTTATGATGGTGGCATGATGGCTTTAGCCTGGTTTATTTGGGAAAAGGGCAATAATAATAATCCTGTGGTTAGTTGGTTATGACTGAACAGTTTATTAACAAATCAACCTTGAAAGAGAACTATAGTGTTATCCCTAACAACATGGTTAATGATGAGGGTCTTGATAGTGATTGCCTAGCAGTAATGGTTTATTTGTTGTCCAAGCCAATTAATTGGATAGTTAAACCTACAAACATACAAAACAGATTTAAGTTTGGCAGAGATAAAACTTACAGGGTCATAAACCAATTAGTTAAAAGAAATTATATTGTCAGAGAAGAACACCGAACAGAGGGTAAGTACTCCAGTTTTAGCTACTACGTTTATGATTCACCATTTCCTGGTTTATCGGATACGGCTGAGCCGTATACGGCAAATCAGTACACTACTAAGTATAGAGATATACTAAGTAAAGAAAAGATACAAAGGGCAGAGCAAAAAAATATTGCTCCAACTAATATGAATGAATGGCAGTATTATAAGAACGTACTAGCAGAATATACTACCTACAAAGATGGTGAGAATATTATTGGACAGTTACTTAAAATGGCTCACAACTCTGGTTATAAAGGCAAGGAAGAAAAAGACAGGTTAGTTCTTACTATTTTAAGAAGGGGGCTTGAAAATAAACCAGAGGGTAATGTTCGTGCTTATCTTTTTCAGATTTTTAATAATATAACAGATGAATTTAAGGCTGCTGCACAAGTCGATCCAGAACGATCAAAGTGGGAAGCTAGAGCAAAGGCTTATGATTTTGGTAAAAAACCCTGGATATTTAAAGCTAGTTGTCCACCACCTGATGATCCTGATTTCAGATTACATTGTCCTGCAAAATATTTACATTTATTTGGAGTTACATGATGGCTGAATACACTGCCGTAGAACTAGCTGATAGGTTTGAAGAAATGGTTGATGTTCTCAATCGTATGCCACCAGTTATGAAAAAGCAGAAGATGATACATTGGCCAGACTATCCTAATGATCCTAATCAGGCTTATGGATATAATGATTATACTATCTCACGACCAAAACCAACAGGTGAACAAATTGATAGATGTGACCAGGCTTTATTGTGGCTATTATATCTTGATAAACCACAGAAAGAATTAATATGGGCTAGAGCATCTAAGTTTTCTTGGCGCAAGATAGCTATGTTCTTAGGATGTAATAAAGATACAGCTAAGTTGAGATGGACAGTTATATTGATGGAATTGATAGAGAAGTTGAAAAATGAGTAAATCAGTTCAATGTAGAAATTGTAAGGCAACATATCATTTTGATGACAAGAAATGGGAAAGTTTTATCTGTGAGATTTGTAAAACATTTATACATAACAAGGATAAAAAACGTGATTGAAAAAAAAATTCTGTGTCTACTAGACAAGTCAGACAAAATGTGGGTATGTTTTTTATATACTGCAAATTTTATTGCTTACGTTCTTTTTCCTAACCAGACTAGCAATGAGGTGAGCAGTATTTTATTATGAGAAACAATCAATCAAAACCTGGAATAAATTGGGCTGAAATACAAGCTAGGTTCAACAATGGTGAGTCAGCTTACTCTTTGGCTAATGACTATGATGTTTCAAGACAGTCTATTACTAAGAGGGCTAAAAAAGAGGGTTGGGGCAATATTCAGCATAAGGTTAAGTTAGCTAGGAAAGTAGTTGAAACGACAACCAACGACAAAAAGGTACGACAACCGACAACCATTGTGCCGAGAAAAGTCGATCATGTGCAGAAGTTTGATAAGGATACACCAGAGGTAAAGGAAGCAATCCTTGCATTACTGCGAGATGGTAATCCGAAGATGATAGCTGCTCAAGCTAGTGGTGTAAGTTATGATAGCTTTAATCGTTGGGTTAAACGTGATCCACAGTTTGCTAGTTTGGTACGTGAAGCCGAAAGCATGGCTGTAGTTTCTAGGCTGTCGAATATCGCCAAAGCAGGAAAAAGAGGTGATTGGAAAGCTGATAGTTGGTATTTAGAACGCACACAAAAAGAAATATTTGGGAATAACGATAATAAAAACAATAACTTAGCAGTACAGATAAATATACAAAGAGACAACGCAGCAGAAACCATAGACATTAGTACGACAGGTAATAAACCTGTTACACTAGACGATTAAACTGTTGGTCAGCAAGGGTTACAGAAATACAACTAGGCACTTACTAGACAAACAGCCCCCATGCAAAGCCCCACAGCTAGGTTTTTTGCGACAACGAAGTCGATATGTAAACACATACCCACGCACCAAAAATTAAACACCACTTGGTTGTCGTAAACCAAAAACAAAAATTACAGGTTGTCGTAAACCATAGGTAACCATCATGGAAATGCAAAGCAACAAATTCGCCAGAAACATGATGGCACAGAAGTTAATGTCCGAGAACAAGGACAATCCATTTAACTCCAGGTTCTTTCAGCCAAGTGATGCTTTCTCAAAGCAAAGAACCAGGCCAATACAGGGCCAAATGACATTAGGTAATTTAGCATCATATTTTATGCCTTTTTCAAAAGACATAGGGCCTTACGATGATAGCCCAAGATTAGATCGACCTGGAGGTGTTAATATAGATTTCCCACCAATAGCCAAAGATGCTTATAGTGGTATAATGAAGTTTGGCCAAGCTATTAGAGGTGAATTAAAACCAGAGGAGATACAAAAACTAGCCTTTGATACATCTTTAAATCTTGCAGGTGGTGGTTTAGCTGCATCCAGAACAAGTCTTGTTCCTGAAGGCAGTTTAGGTGTTTTTGCAGGTAAGAGTGCTAAAAATTTTCCTGCTAAATCTCTTTTAAAAGAAACAGATGATAGTAAGTTTTTGCAGCTAAATAATGAATTAGATGTTGTAAAAAATGAACTTACAAAAGGTCGTATGACTTTAGGCGATGAAGCCACAGACAATTTACAGATAAGAAAAAAACAACTTATTGATGAATTAGACAATGAAGCACTTAGACTGACTGCAAACAGGCAAACTCTAACTGATGATTTGGATAAATTTATGCAAAAACAAGATTACAGAACTGGTTTAGCAAATCCTGTTAGTAGGTTTAAAGCAAGTGAAAGAGAATTTGGAACAGGGTTATTTCAGTTACCAGATGGCCAGTATAGGTTTGAGATAGACGATACAGTTGCTACAATGAAAAACCTGGATAAAGTTTTTGTAAATACAGGTAAGTTTGAAGAAATAGTTGCTAATGTGGCAGGGGCAAAAGCCGAGACAAGTGCATTAGGCTCACTCAAGTCATTTTTTGCATCTGAAAATGCAGTCAATTTATCTGACATTATGAATCATAAAGAGTTGTTTGATAATTACCCTCAGTTAAAAAATATCAAGGTTGCTTTTTATAATGATCCAGATTCTTCTACTGCTGGTGCATTTTATAGTTCAAAAGACTTTGGATTTGATGGGATCAATATAAATGTTGGTTTTCGCAAGTCTGGTCTTGAGGATGTAAATCTTGATACTCCAGAAAATAAAGAAAAGATTTTAGATATTTTAGTGCATGAGATACAGCATAAAATACAAGACATAGAAAACTTTTCACAAGGTTCTAATTTAAGCAACGCAGGAATTAGGTTAGTTGATTTTAAATATAGATTAGAAAAAGACAAATATAATGCTTACCCAGAGTTTAAACAATTTGACAATTATCAGAAGGAATTAGAGCCTTTATACAAAGCAAGTTACATAAAACAATTAGATGAAAAAGTTGCTCAAGGTGAGGGTTACCAACCAAGACGTTTATTTAATCAATCTAATTGGTATAAGTTCGGTGATGAAATAAGACAAGAATTGTTTAAAGAACTAGGTTACACCTATCCAAAAGCGAAAAGCCCAAAAAGAGATGCTTGGATGAAAGCAGCTTTTCAAAAATTAAGAGATAAATCATTAAGACAAATGAGAATTGAACTTTACAAGGGTGAAGGTGGTAATGTAGATGACATTTTGGACAAAAACTTATCATTGAAAGAAATGAAATCACAAATAGGTAAGTTACAAAGAAAACAAGACAAAAATTTTAAAGGTTATTTAGAATATACTACAACAAACAAAAAACTTAATGCCATAAGAGAATTTGAAAGAAGGGGGCATGGTTTTGGTGAAAGTGATGCTTTTGACAAATATCAAGTAATTTTAGGTGAAGCTGAAGCTAGAGCCGTACAAGCCAGACGAGGTACAACTAAAGGCGAAATAACTGATTATGTAGATTTTGAAAAAACGTATTTTCCATTTCAACAATTTAATAAAGGTAAGATGGTGAGACCACCATCATATTTTGGTTTGGAATTAGATGATTTGGTTCTTTGATGTCTAAGAAGCTAATAAAACTAGACTATACACCACAGCCTAAACAGGATTTGTTGCACAAGTGCAAAGCCAAGCAGATATTGTTTGGTGGGGCAGCAGGTGGAGGTAAGTCTCATAGTGGTCGTTGGGATATAATAGGTTTCTGTTTAGAGAATCCTGGTTTAAATGCTTTTATTTTTAGAAGGTCATTACCAGAGTTAGACAGTAACCACATTCAGCCTTTGAAGAAAGAGATGCCTAGTGAGTTAGGTGCTTTCAATGAGACAAGGAAAAGGTTTGAGTTTTACAATGGATCGAGCATACAGTTTCAGTATTTAGAACGTGATAGTGACTGTGATCGTATTCAAGGAACAGAAATACATATTTGTTTGATTGACGAAGCAGGTCAGTTTAATGCTTATCAGCTTGGGTATATTAAGAGTAGAATGAGATTAGGGTCTTATGAGCCTGTTCAGAAAGATTACTTACCAAGATTGATTATGACTGCCAATCCAGGTGGTCAATCACATAATTTTTTGAAGGCTTTGTATATCGACCCTGCGCCAAGTGAAACGTATTTTTACGATCATACGATGCGTGACCCTAACAATCCTAAGGATAGGGGTTGGTTGTCGATGTATATACCTGCGAAGATGGAAGATAACAAATACATTGATCCATCTTATGCGAGTTCATTTAGTGGTTTGCCAGAGGAGTTAGGCAGAGCATTAAGAGAGGGTGATTGGGATTTAGTTGTCGGATCATTCTTTGGAGATGTATGGAAACGTGAGTTACACGTTATAAGACCATTTGAGATACCACATCATTGGACAAAGTTTAGGTCTTTTGATTGGGGAAGTGCATCGCCTTTTAGTGTTGGTTGGTGGGCTGTAGCTGAAGGACATGAGACTATACCAGATGATGCTTTGATTAGGTATCGTGAGTGGTATGGAGCAGCAGGGCCAAATAGAGGTTTGCGAATGACTGCCGAAGAAGTTGGTAGTGGCATTAGGGCAATGGAAAAGGGTGAAAGAATAGACTTTGGTGTTGGTGATCCTAGCATTTGGAAGTTTGATGGTGGCCCATCTATTGGCGAAAGATTAGGTAAATGTGGTGTTCGGTTTAGAAGGGCTGATAATTCGAGGGTAGCAGGATGGGATCAGGTTCGTCAGAGGTTGATGGGTGATGATGGAGTTCCTATGCTTTATGTGTTTAGTGATTGCGTTGACACTATTAGAACCTTACCAGTTTTGACCCATGATAAGCACAGAATGGAAGATATAGATACGACACAGGAAGATCATGCAGCAGATGATATTCGTTATGCTTGTATGAGTAGGCCATTCACAAGACAAGCCCCAGAGATAGATGAGGATATTTGGCGAAAGCCAACGATTGAGGAAATGATGAGTGGTTTGGACAACGTAAGCCGACCAGGATCGTGGAGATTATAATTGGAATATGGATTTGACAGAGAACCAACTAAGAAAGCTGACAGGGCTGCTTATTGGAACGATCAGATATTAAAGGCTAGACGTTTTGAGGAAAACTGGCGAGAACGTGCTGAAGGCATAGTTCAGAGGTATCGTGATGATAATGTAAACAGATTTGAACGTGAGACTAGGATGAATATATTTCATTCTAATGTTGATACTTTGAAGTCTGCTTTATATTTTAATACACCGAAGCCAAAGGTTAGCCGTAGATTTAAGACAAATGATCCTATTGGTAGGACTATTGCTGAAGTTGTTGAAAGAGGTTTACAGTATCAGCTAGATATTTACGACTTTGACAATGCAGTAAAGAAAGCCATTGAGGATATGCTGATTGTTGGTCGTGGTGCTATTAGGTTGAGGTATGATCCTGTTTTAGTTACTGGTGAGCCAGAAAGAATACCTGTTACAGTTGAGCCTATTACTGGCATTGGTGAAGTTGCACCAGGTCAAATGGGTGAAGTACAGGTTGCACAAAGACTACTTGATCCTGATGGCAATGAAGTTGACCAGGAGAATGTCAAGCAAGATTCAAGAGGTATGTTTATTGAGGGTGATCCAGTTGAGTTTATTGGAGAACAGTCAATTACCTGTGAACACGTCAACTGGTCAGATTTAACAATATCACCTGCTAGATGTTGGGAAGATGTTAAATGGATTGCTTTTAGGCATTTATTATCTAGGCAGGACTTGGTTGATTATTATGGAACACAGGGTGAGCAGATACCTCTGACTTACAGATCAACAGAAATGTCTGATTATCAGGACAATCCAGAACCTGATATGGCTGAAGTTTATGAGATTTGGGATAAGAGGTCTGGTAAACAAATATTTGTTGCAACAGGTTTTAACGAAATATTGGAGGACTTTGACGATCCTTACAATTTAGATGGTTTTTGGCCAATGCCAGAGCCGTTATATGCAGTCTCCACTACCGACACCACTCTGCCAGTACCAGAGTTGTTTATCTATGAAGATCAGATATTTGAACTAGATTTGATTACACAAAGGATTGCAGCACTTACCGAAGCCCTAAAAAGGCGAGGTGTGTATGATGCTAGTTTTCAAGAACTGATTAGATTATCCGATGCTGATGATAATGAATTTATCCCAGTAGATAACATGGCTATGTTACAGGCAGGTGGTGGCCTTGCTAATGTTATGCAAGAAGCCCCATTGGACAACCTTATTAGGGCATTAACTGCATTATATCAATCAAGGCAGATAGTCATTGAGACTATTTATGAAATCACAGGTATCTCGGATATAATGAGGGGTCAGTCTGCATCTAGGGAAACAGCAACGGCACAAAGGATCAAAGGTCAGTTTGGTGCAATGCGTTTAGTCAACAGACAGCGCAGAATAGAAAAGTTTTTAGACAAAATTATGCAGTTAAAGGCTGAATTGCTTGTTGAGAACTTAGAGCCAACCTTACTTGAAAAGATGACTGCGATTGCTATCCCTCCAGAAGTGGTCGCAGTCATGCGTGATGACCGACTAAGAAGCTATAGAATATCTATAGATACAGAGGAATCTAGTGCTATTGATTCAGCTATGGATCAAAAAAACAGAACCGAGTTTTTGACTGCCACAGTACAGTTTTTACAATCTGTAGGGCCATTGGTAAGTTCTGGTGCATTAGGGTTCGATCAGGCAAAACAGATGTTATTATTTGCAGCTAGGGCTTTTCCAGGTGCTAGGGAATTAGAAGAAAGCCTAGAAGCCATACAGCCACCACAACCACAGGCAAATCCTGCTGATAAGTTGGTTGAGGTAGAAGCTGCTAAAGTACAGGCACAAACTGCACAAGCACAGACAGATGCACAGGTTAAGATAGCGAGACTTGATCTTGATAGGCAAAAAGCACAAGACGATCTAGCAATCAAAAAAGAAAAACTAGAAATAGACGCAGCTAAAATCGTAACTGGCTAAAATGAACAACAGCGAAGCACTAGGCCGTATTGTATGGCTTATGGGTCATTCTAGGCATCATGCAGCCTATAAGGTTAGTGATATTTACAGATTGATCTTACCTGCAATAGCTAACTATCAGTATCGTGTTTGGGATGGTGATAATAACCCACAAGGTTTTATGATTTGGGCTTGGCTCACTGATGAAGCATCTGAAAACTATGAAAGAGGAAGTGTCCACATAACAGGACAGGATTTTGTTGGTGGCAACAACCTTTGGATAGTTGAGTTGGTTATGCCCTTTGGTAATGCCAAACAAATGCTTTTAGAAGCAAGAAAACATTTAGTCAGTCTTTATGGCAAAGGTACAATTCTTCATGGAAGAAGAACTAAGAATAATTTATTTAAAAAGGTGATTTTATAATGGGTGACAGTCCAAGCAACGACTCAGGTCAAGAAGATACATCTGATAGCTTTGATGCAAATATGGGTTTGTCTGAAACTGAAGTTGGTATAGCTTCTGGTGGTGTTGATGATTTTATGGATGCAAATATAGGATCATTACCCACATCAAGATCAAATTTGTCTGATGCAGCAATGAAGTCTGCACGAACAGATCAAAGCCAAAGTCAAGATAGTCAAACTTTTTTTAGTTCAGATGCTGTTCCTGATGCAACGGACTTTAATTTTGCAAACAGCCAAGCTGCACAACAATTACAAGAAAAGGCTAAAGGTCTAAACATACCAAGCATTGTGCCAGGTGCAAGTTTAGTAAATGCCTTAACTGGTCTGCCTTCAAGAATGACACTCAATGCTTTAAATAGAGGTCAAGTACCAACTTACAATGCAGATGGTCAAATAACAGGAACAACAGGTCAGGGTTTTGGCATGGCTAGTCCTACTGGTTCTGTGCCAGGCTATGATTTGTTTACACCTGTGACAACAATAACTAACACAGACATGAATATGGGTGATGACAACAATGAGCCACAGATTATTAGAGCAGCTAACCCAAGAGATGCAGTAGAAGAAGAAACAAGACCACCAGTATCAGATGATTTAGCCGTAAATTACTTACAAGACCCTTTTTATCTGTACTCAGGTCAAGGCAATCTTTATCAGCCTTATGGATATGCACAAAACACATTAGTTGATCTTTTACGAACAAGAAATCTAACACAACCAACACAAGCAGCAGCTAATTTAGGTCTGTTTGGTAATCCAGGAGACTTCATGTAATGCAGGTAGATATGGAAATGGCTGCGAAAGCCTATGCAGAATTATCAGAACAAGAAAAAGAAATAATAAGAGAAGCTGTAGACAGTCCTCTTATGGGAATACTTGCGAAAGTGTTTGGTCAAGAGTTTGTCCAAGCATTAGGGTCATTTAAAAGACCTGCTCGTAAGATGGATGCAGAAATGCGCCAACAAGCAGCAAGGATGCTTATGAGATGAGTAAGAAAACTTACATCTACGTTAACGGCAAACTTGTTGAAAAATCGGAAGCAATAGAATCTCATTCTGTGAATTTGATGAGAGATATAGAGCCATATCAGAATATGAAAGATTTTGGTTGGATTACGTCAAGATCACAGCATAGGGAGTTTTTGCGTAAAAATAACTTTATTGAAGTAGGGAATGAACAAAACCATATATTAAAATGACAGAAAATTTAGAACAGCTAGAAAGCACTCAAGATTCTGCGCCAACAAGCCCAGAAGCTACTAATGAGTCAGCATCAGAGACAGTTCGTGAAACATTGAACAGAGTGTTGGCTAATCAGGAAATACCACAACAAGAAACAGCCGAAACTCCACAAGAGACAGAGGAAATAGAAGAAGAAGCAACAGAAGAAACTGAAGAAGAAGTTGCTGAAACAGAGGTTGAAGAAAAAGCAGAGGGAGAAGAAAAGCCCTTAGAAGCTATAACACCTCCACAACATTGGCCAACTGATTTTAAAGATCAGTTCAATGAAATGGATGCTACAGGTCAGCATTTATTTATGAAAAGATATAAAGAATTAGAAGGTGACTATACCAAAAAAACTCAAGGTGTAGCTAAATACCGAAAAAGACAAGAAGCCTTTGATGAGATATTAAAACCACATATGGATGATTTCTCAAGGGCAGGAATGGATGAGGTTGGTGCAGTAAGACAGTTACTCGCAGCCCACGATTATTTGCGTAAAGACCCTAAACAAGCGATCCAATGGTTAGCTAAAAATTATGGGGTAGATATGTCGGAAGTCGGAATGGACACAGCCGAAGATGAATACGCAGACCCACAAGTGAAAGCATTGCAACAGCAAGTAGCCCAGTTACAAGGTTTTCTAAATCAACAACAACAGACACAAATGCAAAGTGTTCAGCAAGACACACAGTCAATGATCGACAAATTTGCAAGTGCTAAAGATGCCGATGGCAACCTTAAATATCCACACTTTGAAGAAGTCAGGGATAGAATGGGAGTATTGATACAAGGCAACCAAGCACAAGACCTTGAGTCAGCTTATGAGATGGCTATCTATGCAGACCCTAAATTAAGACAGAGTTTGATGGATAACTATGCAGCGACCAAGACACAGAAAGAGGTTAAGACCGAAGCTGTGAAAAAGGCAAAAAAAGCACAGAGATCAACTGTTAGAGGTAACCCAACACCTGCTGAAAAAGCACTTCCAACTGGTTTGTCTGTAAGAGACACAATCTTGAAATCAATTCAACAATTAGAAAATAATGAAAGGGGATAGATTATGGCAAGTCCAAATTTATCGGAAATAATCACCACTACTCTTAGAAACAGATCTAAAAGTTTGGCTGATAACGTAACAAATCATAATGCTTTGCTACGAAGATTAAATGAGAATGGTAACGTATCAACTGTTACTGGTAGACAAATTGTTAGAGAACTTGAGTATGCTTCAAACGGCACAGTTGGGTTCTATTCTGGATATGAGACATTAGATGTTTCACCTTCAGATGTTTTAACAAGTGCTACATTCGACTATAAGCAACTTGCAGGTAATGTAACAATCTCAGGATTAGAGCAAATTCAAAACTCTGGTACTGAAGCTGTTATCAACTTACTTGAGTCAAGAATTGGTGTTTTAGAAAAAACAATGATGAATACATTGTCTACATCACTATATTCTGATGGCACTGGTTCTGGTGGTAAAGAAATCGGTGGACTACAGTTACTTGTAGCAGATGCAGGAACAGGTACAGTAGGTGGTATTAACAGTTCTACATTTACCTTTTTCCAAAATGTTCAGACAACAGCAACAAGTTCTGCGTTTAGCACAGCAAATGTTCAAGCAGATATGAATAATATTTACTTGAGTCTAGTTCGTGGCGCAGATAGTCCAGACTTAATTATGGCTGATACAAATGCCTACAAAGCCTTCTTAGGCTCATTACAGGCTATTCAGAGAGTTACATCTGATACATTAGCAAACTCTGGATTTACAAGTGTTCAGTATCTTAATTCAGACGTGATCTTTGACGATGCTTGTCCAACAAATAAGATGTATTTCTTAAATACAGATTATCTAAGATTGGAAGTTGCAGCTAACAGAAACTTTGTTCCTGGCGAAGCTAAGATGAGTGTCAATCAAGATGCAATGGTAACACCTATGTTTTGGTCAGGAAACTTAACTGTTTCTAACAGAGCCTTACAAGGTGTCATTCACGTTTAATTTTAATTAACAAGAAAGGATAAGTTGTTATGGCAATAGCAGCAATTATGGGTATTGACCCAACAGCCGTAGCTGACACAGCAGAGTTTAGACCTGGTCAGTTAGGTGCTATCATCGATTCAGATGGTACAAAAATCTATAAATACGTTCAGTATGATACTGGAGCAGGTAGTGTTGCAGCCACAAGTGGTAATGCAGCATATTACTACACATTAGATGGTTATAAAAATCATCAGGTAACTTCTGATCTATCTGACTCTGTAGAAATAGGTGCAGGGATTTTACAATCAACACCTACTGATGGTCAGTATTGTTGGGTTCAGATAAAAGGCCCTGCAACAATGGCAGCAGCATTAACAGCAGGTGCAGATGGTGACCCACTAACACCAACTGGTTCATCTGATGGAAAGCTAGACGTTACTGCCGATGTCACAAGCCATGTTTGTGCATTTGCAGGAGACATTTCAGATAAAGAAATTATCTGTGATTTTCCTATGTAAATAAAATTAGGGGCAGGGCAACTTGCCCCTTACTAACTTATCTGGAGGGATTTTATGAGTGTAGAACCACAATTTTATGAACGTGAGTTCAATGGAAAGATGCGTGATTTTGTAAGGATCACAATAAAAGGTATGAAGGATGTTTTTGAATGTCCTGTAAGGCCAGAAGATTTAACAAGGTTTCCAACTGAATGGGAAGCCTACAAAAAGACAAAAGGTAAGAAAAAAACAAAAGGCACTTCACTTAAAGAATTACCTGCTATGAGTGAGCCAAGAAGGGTAGAGTTAGAACTTGTTGGTATAGAAACTGTAGAACAGTTAGCAGATGCAGACGTTGAGATATTGCGTAACATTGGTGAGCCTTATGTTGAGTTACAAAGAATTGCAGAGTTGCAGACTAAATCAAAGCCTAAGATAGAAAAAGTACACAAACCACTTAATTTAGGAATACCAGATGAGCCTATTGACGATATGCCAAAACGTAGCTGATTTTACAGGTTTTGAAAGAGAAACAACAATAATTGGTAACACTTCACCAACTGCAAGGCAGTTACTAGCTTTGGCGCAACGTGAAGGCAAACAGCTTATGAGGTCACATACTTGGCCTATATTGTTAAAAGAGCATACGTTTTCTACTGCTAATGGTACACAATCTTATGCTCTACCAACTGATTTTGACAGATTTGTAGGTGATACGGCTTTTAATAGAACTGACTTAGATAAGTTTACTGGCCCACTTACACCACAACAATATCAGTTAGACAGGCATGGAACAGCTAGTGCAGGTATTACTCAAAGGTTTAGATTAAAGCCAAGTTCTAATGCACTTAGGTTTGATATTACACCTACACCTACTGCAACAGAAACAGTTGGTTTTGAGTATGTAAGTAGTCATTGGAATCAAAAGACAGATGGTACATCTCAAGCAGCTTTTACTGTAGATAGTGATACAGGCATATTAGATGAATTATTAATAGAAATGGGTGTAACCTGGCGATTTAAACAGATGCACGGCTTAGACTTTGCTGAAGATTACAGGCAGTATCAACTAGAGTTAAGACAGGCTATATCACGTTCTGGTGGCTCACCGACTATTACATTAGATGATGCAAGAAGATTAAGAGTAAGCCCATATAGTTATAACTTGCCTGATAGTGGTTATGGTAGTGTCTAATGCTTCAACCATTAAGATCAGCAAACAGATATAATGTAAAATCTGTAAATATACCTGCACCTTTTGGTGGCTTGAACTCAAGAGATAGCTTAGATGCTATGCCACAAACAGATGCAATAGTGATGAGTAATTTCTTTCCAACTGTGGAAAAGATAACAACAAGAGAAGGTTACAGTAGTTTTTGCACAGGCATAGGCACTGGTAATGTTGAAACATTAGTAGAACATAATGCAGGAGCAAACAGACAGTTACTAGCTGTAGGGTCAAATGGCACGTTATATCAGATAGATTCTGGTACTGCTGTTAGTAAAAAAACAGGTCTATCAAATGGTAGATTTCAGACAGTTGAATTTAATGGTTTAACCATTTTTGTAAATGGAGCAGATACACCCTTTAGTTGGAATGGCAGTTCAGCATCAAACCTAAGTATAACCTTGTCAGATAGTGCTAGTGCATCAACACTAAAGGGTGTTACAGCCTATAAGAACAGGTTATATTACTTTACTGGCACAGATCAGAATTTTTACTATTCGGCTACTGTGGACACACATCAAGGTAATTTTACTAAGTTTCCTGTAGGTTTGGTTGGTACATTTGGTGGTAACCTAATACAGATTGGTGTTTTGACACAAGATGGTGGTGAGGGTATTGATGACCTTCTAACCTTGATAATGAGTAGTGGTGAGGTATTGGTTTATTCTGGTACTGATCCTAGCGCATCTAGTTTTGCATTGGTTGGTACATTTAGGATAGCAGAACCTATAAATGAGCCAAGAGCCATAGCTAAACTTGGTGGTGATTTAATAATTATAACAAAAGAAGGATATTTACCTTTATCACAGGTTTTTAGACAAGACCTAGTTGGTAATAGAGCAGCAGCTATAAGTGAAAAAATAAGAGGTACAGTCATAAACCAAGTGGCTTCTACAGGCACTTCTACTGGTTGGCAAATACACGTTTCTGCTGATGGCTCAAAGGTATATTTTAATTATCCTACTGGCGATGCAACAGATACTTTTAACCAACACGTTTTTAACCCTATAACAAGGGCTTGGGCTATATTTCAGAATATACCTGCTCATGTCTTTGCAAACTTTAATGGTGATACATACTTTGGAACAACAGATGGCAAGGTATATAAGATAGGTGGTGTTGCAGACTTATCAGCAGCCATTACTGCTGACGTATCATTTGCTTTTAATTATTTTGGCGATAGATCGAGTGTAAAAAGGTTCTCAAGTATTGCGCCTACATTTGAAGCTATAGGTGATGTAGCATTTGATTTTGGTTTGGCTATAGATCAGAGAACACCATCAGGAATTAATTTATCAACTGGGTCATTTGATTCAGAGGTTGCTGCTTGGGATGAAGCAGAATGGGATTTAGATTTTTGGGGCGATACAATCGCAGCAGGAATAATACAAAAAAGAAAAGCAGTAGGATCGCTTGGTAGATCAGCTTCTTTGAGGATCAAAGTGGCATCATCAACGCAGGTTGTCAGCATAATAAACAGTAATTTTCACTTCTTACCAGGAGGGCCATTGTAATGCCTTTTAGTAGTGGCACATTTTCAAGAATATACGATTGGACAGATGACAGAGATAATGGCATCAAAATTCGTGCAGATCGTATGGATCAAGAGTTTGATGGTATAACAACTGCCTTAACAACTTGTATTTTAAAAGATGGCACACAAACAACAACAGCTAAGATACCATTTGCAGTAGGTTTATCTATTATTGATAATCAAACACTGTTACTTGGAACAAACTCTGACATAGCAATACAATATGATGAAAGCACTAATGATAGTTTAGAGATAGCTGCAAATGTTGAAGGTGCTGCATTAGGTATAGTGCTAAAAGCAGATCAGGGCGATGATAACGCAGATCAGCATAAACTGAGTATTGCAGATGGTGGCACACTTACATTAGCAAGTAAAATTAGTGGATCATTTGTTACTTACCTAACACATACACCAAATGCTACTGTTGCTGACTCTACACTAGCTGTTGCAGGTAATTTAACAGTTGGTGGCGATACAACAATTACTGGTGATCTCACTATAAGTGGCGATGACCTAACTATGGGTACAAACACAGCAGGTCACTTACTCATAGCTGATGGCACAAACTTCAACCCAGTATCAATAACTTCATTGTCAGCAATAACAAGTGTGGCTAGTGATGATGTTTTGATGGCTGTTGATACATCTGGTGGTGGTTTAAAAAAGATTACAAGAAGTGCTTTAGTCTCAGGTCTTGCAGCAGGTACTATGTCAAATATTGTTGAGGACACTTCTCCACAATTAGGTGGTGACTTAGATGTTCAATCAAACTCTATTGTGTCTACAAGTAATGGTAATATTGCACTAAGTCCAAATGGCACAGGTGTTGTCAGAATAGATGGTAACGTAGATATACAAACTGGTGAGATTGTTCTTAAAAATGGTGGATCTCAGTCAAACATAAAATTTTATTGTGAATCAAGTAATGCACATTACGCACAACTTACTGCTCCTGCTCATTCAGATTTCTCAGGTAATGTCAGCATAGTTTTACCAACAACAGCAGGAACTTTGGCACTTACATCACAAATACCAACATCAGGTATATCTAGTGGCAATGTGGCTACTTTCGGATCAGGTGTTGTTGACGATGACTTTTTAAGAGTAAATGGCACAACAATAGAAGGTAGAAGCGCAAGTGAAGTTCTAAGTGACATTGGTGCTGTAACAGAAGCAACGGCAGAGTCAAATGCTGTAGCACTTGCAATAGCTTTAGGATAAGGAGAAAAAATGGCAAACACTTTTAAAGTAGTATCTCACGATGTGATGCCCTCAAGTGCAGGAACACCACAGGATTTATACACTACACCAAGTAGCACTACGACTGTTATATTAGGATTAGTCATAGCAAATGTTCATACAAGCCAGGTAACAGCAGATGTTAAGTTAGTTTCTGATACAAGTGGTGGTGGTAGAGCAGCTACGAACACAACAACATTCTTACTGAAAGATGCACCTATCCCAGTAGGATCATCATTAGAAATATTATCAGGTAATAAGGTTGTTTTAGAAACTACAGATAAATTGCAGATAGATTGTTCTGTGGCAGACAAGGTGTCGATTACATTATCTATCATGGAGATTACATAATGGGTTATCTTGGCAATCAAATAACAACAGTATTTCCTACGTCTATTAGTGTTGATAGTGCAACAATAAGTGGCAATACAACTGTAGGTGGCACATTAGGTGTAACTGGTGCAACTACTTTATCAAACACATTAGGAGTTACTGGTGTATCTACTTTATCAGATAATATTGTTTTTGGTGCTTCTAATAAAGGTGTTCATCTTGGTGTAACTTCTGCTACTGCATCTAATTTAATTGATGATTATGAAGAAGGAACTTTTACCCCAGGCTATAGTCAATCTTCTGCAAACAATGTTACATTAGGTAAATACACAAAAATTGGTAATATGGTTATAGTAAACATAAGACTTGCAGTTAGACAAACTTCATCAACAACTTCTTTAGGTAAAATATCAGGTTTACCTTTTACAATACATGATAACTGTAGTCATCTTACTGTAAATACAAGAGAGTATCAAACAACTGGCAATCATTATCATGCAAACTTAAATCCTAGTACAACAGAAACATATACTTTCACAAGATACGATAATACTGGAACTTTTACTGCTAATACAGATTTTGGTTTTGGTTTAACTTTCGCATATGCAATACAAGGTTCATAAGGAGAAATAAAGTGGCAATAACAAAAATAACAGAAGTACCAAAGATAGAAGTCGTAGGCACTTGGAATATACAAGTGGCAACTGATACAGTTATTAAAGAAGATGGTACTGAAATAAGTAGGTCAAGGCATCGTCATGTACTACAACCTTTTTCATCAGATTATGTGGTAGAAAGTGATGGATCAAAAACATGGACTCACAAAGCTACAGATATAAGTGGTGAAGATGCAAGTGTACAAGCAATAGCTAATGCTATATGGACAGATAAAGTTAAAGCTGATTATAAAACATTTAGAGAAAATGGTGAGTAAACAATGCCATATATAGGAACAAGTCCAAGCAACGGAGTAAGACGAGTACATACCTACACAGCTACTGCTAGTCAGACTACATTTACTGGTGCTAGTAGTGAGGGTGTAACTCTATCTTATGTTGATACAAACTACATTGATGTATTTCAGAATGGTGTGTTGCTAGGTAGTGCAGACTATACAAGTACTAGTGGTACGTCTGTTGTATTGGCACAAGGTGCTAGTGCTGATGACTTGATTGTGATTATTGTGTATGACGTATTCTCAGTGGCAGATACAGTAAGCAAGACTAGTGGTGGTAGCTTTGATAGTGGTGTTACTATGTCAAGTACACTTAATGTTACTGGTGCTACTACATTAACTGGTGGTGTTTCAGGTAGCACAACATTTAGTGGTGCAGTCACTGCTAATGCAGGTGTTAGCATAGACAATATAACTATTGATGGCACGGAAATTGATTTGTCTAGTGGTGATTTATCAATAGACGTAGCAGGAAATGTACAAATAGATGCTGATGATAATGGTGAAGTGAGACTTCTTGATGGTGGCACTCAATATGCAGCAATAAAGAAAGATGGTAATAATGCTGTTTTTCAATCTATAGTAGCTGATGGTGATTTTGTTATACAAGGCGTAGATGGTAGTTCATTTATAAATGCCATATATATTGATATGTCAAACGAGGGTGCTGTAGGAATAAACAATACTGCTCCTGCTGCTAAATTACAGGTAAATACAGCAAATATGGGAAATTTAGATGCAGTTGCTCTTAAAAACGAAACTAACAATGTTGGTGGTTATTTTATTAGGTTTAGAAGGTCTAGTGATGCTGAAATAGGTTCAATAGAACAAACTGGTGGTGGTGCTACTGTATCATACAACACAAGTTCTGATTATAGATTAAAAGAAAATGTAAACTATACTTTTGATGCAACAACTAGATTAAAGCAACTCAAACCTGTAAGATTTAATTTTATAGGTGATACTGCTACTGTTGATGGATTTTTAGCACACGAGGTTTCAGATATTGTTCCTCATGCAATTAGTGGTAAAAAAGATGCCACTGAAAATTATACAGATGAAAATGGTGATGAGCAAACTGTAATAAAGCCACAAGGTATAGACCACAGTAAACTAGTACCTCTTTTAACAAAATCACTACAAGAAGCACTTACAAGAATAGAGACACTCGAAGCAAAAGTTACAGCATTGGAGAACGCAGAATGACCAAAGCAGCAGAATTAGCAAAGATGGGTGAAGTCATAACTAACGACCAAATAGGAGGTCGTAGAAACGTCATAATTAATGGAAGTCAACAGGTGGCACAAAGGGCAACCTCAGTAGCTGATGTCGGTGGTTCTCAAGGTTACTTTTGCACAGATAGATTTAAAAGTACACTTTCAGGAACTGCTGCAAGATATACTGTTTCTCAAGATTCTGATGCTCCTGCAGGTTTTAGTAAAGCCTTAAAATATGATGTAACTACTGCTGATACTTCCGTAGCTGCTGATGAGTTTCATGCAATATCATATAGAGCAGAGGGTCAAGATATTTCTCATTTTGAATGGGGAACAAGTGATGCAAAGAAATGTACTTTTAGTTTTTATGCAAAAGCAACCACTGCACAAACTCTTGTTGTAAATTTTGTTAGAGCAACGAGTGGTACTTCAAGAAGTGTGTCAAAAGCATTTAGTATAACAACTTCTTACCAAAGATTTACTTTTACTTTACCTGCTGATACAGGTGGTTCTGCACAAGTAGAAACTAATGCTGAAGGATTAGCAATACATATTGGATTTGGTGGAGGTAGTAACTTTACAGGTGGCACAATAAACGAAACATGGGAAGATATTACAAATAACAAAAGATTTGCAGGTGTTGGAAATTTAGCATCCAGTACAGATAACAACTTTTTTATTACAGGAATACAACTAGAAGTAGGCTCACAAGCCACACCATTTGAGCATAGGTCATTTGGGGAAGAACTAGCTTTGTGTCAGAGGTATTACACTGTGATTGCAGATGGTGCTGAAAATTCAAGTGGTACACTTGCACCTGGTATAACATATAATTCTACAACAGTTTATGGTGTGGTGGAATTACCAACTCCTATGAGAACAAATCCAACTGGTGAAGTAACTGATGTTAGTAATGGTATGGTTTTTATTAGAAATAATTCTAATGATGCTATTGACGATGTTGCTTTAAGTGTATCCAATCCACAAAGAATAGAATTTTATAATCAGACAGATATAAGTGGTGGTACTGCAGGTCATGCAGGATTTTTTAGGTTTAATAATGCAAGTTCAAAAGTTGCAGTAACAGCAGAGTTATAGGAGTAATTTATGTTTGATAGTGTTAAAAAAAATATAGACCCAGCAACAGGAAAATTATGTAGTTATAGAGCTACTAAAAGTAATTCTAATATAATCTTACATATACCTTTAGCTCCTGATAATATAGACTACCAAGCAATCCAAGAATGGGTCAAGGAAGGCAATAAAATAGAGGATGCTGATTGATGGCAAAACCTAGTGTGCAATCTGTAAAGGCTGAATTAGATACACTAGCAGCACTTAGCCAGGAAAGATTTATAGAGTTACTTAATAGAGTTAAAAGACTAGAAGCTGTACTAATTGGATCAGCAGGTACAACCATCGTGCTTCTAATATCAATAATTATTAAAAACTAATACGTAGGTAAATTATGTTATGCTTGAGATGTTGGCAGCAGCCAATGCAGCTTATGCTGTCATTAAAAAAACCATCGAAAATGGTAAGGAGATAAGTTCGGCAGGAGCAGCCATAGGCAAATTTGTAAGCGCAGAGGATCAATTACAAAAAGATTTACATAAACGTAAAAACAGTTTGTGGACTAATTTTTTAGGTAAACAAGACAATGACCTAGAAGAATTTATGGCTTTAGAAGAAATAAGAAGAAAGAAAGAGCAACTTAGAGAATTTATGCAACTTTATGGCAGACCTAATCTCTACACAGATTATTTGGCGCATTGCTCTGAAGCAAGAAAAAGACGTAAACAAGCTGCAATTGATCGGCAAAAAAGAAAAGAAAAAATTGAAGATATAATTTTAAAAACTGTTTTGGCAATATTAATTACTGCTTTATGTGCAGGTGTAGTAACTGTCCTAGCAATTATTGCTAAGAAAAAAGGTATAATATGACTGCATTTATGTTGGCTTGTTATCTTAATGGTGTAGCACAAGGCGCAATTTATTTTAGAAATGTTGCAGATTGCACATTCTATACAGAGTATTTAAGTGAACAAACATACGATAGTGCTACAGGTGAGAACATGAAATACAACTGTATATGTAAACTTGTGCCACAAATAGATAAAGACAAAGTAAGAGTATATTAGTGATTTCTATAGTTACAAACATAGATGATTATGTAAGAGCATGGGTTGCGAAAAAAATTGGGATTAGAGGGTTTGGGCCAAGTACAGCTATTGGTGTTCAAAGAGATAATCAGTTGATTGCAGGTGCAGTTTTTCACGATTACCGAGATGGACAGATTGAAGCTAGTTTAGCATCCTCCTCCCCTAGATGGGCTACTCGGTCTGTCCTGTATTCTTTGTTTGCTTATCCATTCATACAATGTGATGCAAACAGATTGCTAGTTACTTGCGATGAAAGTAACCACAAAGCCATGAAAATGAACAGACAGTTAGGTTTTACACCAGAGGGTATATTGAGACAGATGTATTATCCCAATGATGCGATTATTTGGGGAATGTTAAAAGATGAATGTAAATGGATAAAGAAAACTAAGAAGGAATTAAAATATGGGTAAAAGCAGTCCAACTCCACCTCCTGCACCTAATCCAAATGAGTTAATTAATGCTCAAGCTAATGCCAACAGGATTACACAGTTTACACCTTATGGTAATTTATTATTTGGTTCTGTAGGAGATCAGGGACAGTTTGTGCAAGGTGTAGTACCTGAAGATGGTCAAGCAGCAGCATTTACACAAGAAACACCTTTTCAAGCACAACTAAGAGCAGCTACAGAAGGTACTGGTTTAGGTCTTGGTAATCTTGCATTTGGTAGAGTTACAGGTCGTACAGTTATAGGGCAAAATCCTGATGGTACACCTATATTCCAAGATGATCCTGACTTTCAAAATCCATTTAGAACAGCACCAACATTATCAGGTATAAGTGCAGCACAAGAGATTGATCCCACACAACTTGCTAATTTACAAGCATTTAATCAAAATATAGGAACAGATGTAGGCTTACCACAAGCACTAAGCACAGAGGGTTTGACTGCTTTACAATCTGACCCAGAAGCATTTAGAAGCACTATTGAACAAACTTTGTTTAATAGACAGTTAGGTTTGTTACAGCCAGAGTTTACTAGACAAAGAGAAGAACTAGAAACCAATCTAATAAATCGTGGCATACCTATTACAAGTGATCCATATAACCAAGCTGTAAACAGGCTTGAATCACAACAAAATGAACAACTACAGAGACTAGCGCAACAGGCTACATTAGCAGCAGGTCAAGAATCTGATAGATTAGTCAATCAGGCTAGACAGAATAGGGCTATGGAGTTTGGTGAAAGAGCAGCCACAGGTGAGTTCGGACTAGCGAGACAACAACAGGCATTTGGACAAGATGCAGCCAATGTTCAGTTACAAAACGCAGCAAGACAGCAACAGATAGCCGATCAGTTACTATCTAATCAAATTGCACAACAACAAAGACAACGTGAAATAGCTGAAAGAAATGCACTAAGAAGTCAGAACTTTAATGAGTTAGCAGCCTTACTTGGTGGCCCACAAATACAACAAGCTAGTTTCTTTGCACCAGGAGCAATAGATACTCAAGGAGCATTTGCAGCACAACAGGCAGCACAACAAAATGCTTTCAATCAAGCTATGGCAAGTAGATCAGCAGATTTAGGTGGATTATTTGGATTGGCAGGTAATCTAGGCGCAGCATACTTACTTAGATAGGATAAATAATGGCAATATCACCAAGAACAATGATGGGGTTACCAAATAGTCCAAGTTTTAGATATAAAGCACTAAACCCTGCGTTTCAATCTGATCCTAGACGTATATTAGGCCAACAACTACAACAGCAAGGTTTATCGTCAGCACCAGTAAGAACACCCTTACAAGGTCTTGGTAGACTTAGTTCTGCATTGATTGGTGCTTACCTACAAAAAGGTGCAATAGACCGACAGGTGGCAAGAGAAAATGAATATCAAAATCAACTAGCAAATGCACTAGCTGGTATAGATTTAAGTAAAACACCTATATTATCAGGTTTATCAAATGTTGCACCAGAAGTAGCTTTGCCACTAGCAGCTAATATGGAAATTACAAAAGCCACACAAAAACCTACTGAAACATTTACAACACTATCAAATGAACAAGCTCAAGCAAAAGGACTTGATACAAGTAGAGGTCAGGTTTACCAAATAGGCTCTGTAAGTGGATCAATTAAAAACATTAGTGGCTCACAAACAGGTAGCATGGGAAGTATGGCAAATATGCTTAACCGAGCAATAGAACTAAACAATAATCCAAATAGATCAAATGCAGAAAACCAAGAACTTTTAGGTCTAAAGCAAATTTTATCAAGGCCAACAAACATAAACGTAGTAAATCCAGAAACAAATAATATAGAGTTGAAGCAAATACCAGGTATTAATTTAGAATCAGTTTTGAGTGGCAATGTAAGTCAAGCATCACAAAATGGTACAAAACCAGAAGAAAAACCTATTATTACAAAAACATCTAAATTATCTGAAAAAGAAGCATCTTTTGTTTCAGATGCAGCATCAGCATCAAATGATATTAAAACAATTATAGATATTATGTTTGGTGGTGACCTTCAGAATGGGCAGTATAATCAAAGTGTAGCAGTTCTTTCTGGATCATCTATTGGAAGGGCAGGAAGTGGAGATGCACAAAAATTATATAATGCCATACAGAACCTAGTTGACCTTAGACTAAGAAAAAGAACTGGTGCAACAGCTAATCAGCAAGAAATTAATCTTTATTTAAGTCAAATTGTACCAGGCATAACAACTAGAGGTAGCACAGTTCGTGCTAATGTTGAGAGGTTAATAATTGAACTAGGAACAAATATTGAAGCCTTCAAACAAGGTAGATCAATCAAAAATTTACCAAACATAAATGTGAATGATTACTTGAAAAAAAGTGACCAAAAAACAACTAGCAACAAAATCAATCTTCCAAACTAGGATATACAATGGCTAAACAAGTATCTATTGATGAAAGTGGTGCATCATTTGCTATAAGAGCAGCAGTAGGCAATGCCCCTGACAATCAAAGAAAATCTATATTAGAAAAATATTATCCAAAGGTTTACACAGCACAAGATTTACAAAAAGCAAATCCTAACCTTGATATTGTAAATAAATATGGTGCAGATAATCTTTTCTTTTTAGATAGAAATGACAACCTAACTGTTTACAACCCACCTGGACTTGATTGGGGAGATATACCAAGTGTAGGCAGAGAATTTGCTAGTGGAGTAGGTGGTTTTATTGGTGGTGCTGTAACATCTCCTGGTGTAGTTACAACTCCTGTTGGTGTTGCTATGGGTAGTGAAATGGGTGGTCAATTATATGATGTAGTAAGTGATGCCCTTACACCTGGTAATGTTGAAAGACCTTTAGCACAAAACATTATTAGAGCAGGTGAGAACATAGGCATGGAAGCCGTTGGTGGTGCTGCTGCTGATAAATTATTAAAAGGTGTACAATCTGGGATAAAAAAAGGCACACAAACTTTAAGTGGTATAAGACCAGGCCAAAGAGCAAGTGACTTTGATAAAATTGGAGTACAGCCAACAGTTGCCACATTAACAGGTAGCAGAGGTGTTGCTAATGTTGAAGAAGTGCTAGGTGGTAATATATTTGCTGCTGACATTATTGGTGCATCAAGAGATAAATTACAAAAACAACTTCAAGATGTAGTAGGTAAAATTACAAAAGATTTAGGCGATGCTGCACCAAGTATTCAAGATGTTGGCACAATAATAAAAACAGGTTCAAAAAATTATTTTGAAAAAATACAGAATAAAAAAGAAGCTTTGTATGGGGCAGCTTTTGATGCAGCAGGTAATGCAAAAGTAAATTTAAACAATATAAGAACATTGAAAGCAAATTTAGAAAATGAATTAGCTTCAGCACCTAACACATTGAAAAGTATATATAAACCATCATTAGATAAAATTAATAATTTGTTAAATGATGCTACCGATGGGTCTGTGCCTTTAAGTGCTGCTAGACAAATTCGTACTGAAATAGGTAGAATAATTGGCCCTGCTACACCAGGAAAAATAAAAATTGAGTCTACAGGTGATGGCAAGTTAAATGCTATTTATGGTGCGTTGTCAAAAGACATATTTGCATCTGTTGATGCTGTTAGCCCAGAAGCAAGTAGGTTGTTAAAAAAAGCAGATCAATATAATAAGTTCGTTTCTAAGAAAACAGGTGGTGTAGAAAAAACTATTGAGACTATTCAAAACAAAGCACTTGATTCACAGATTTTTACTTTTGCTATGCAAGGTGGCAAACAAGGAAGTCAAAGAATAAAAGAGGTTTTTAAAACACTTACAAAACCAGAAAGGGATGCTGTATCATCAACTATATTTTCAAGATTAGGTTATAACAAAGCTGATCCTAATTCTGGTTGGTCACCCACAACATTTTTAAATGAGTGGAATAAATTAGATACAGGTGTTAAGAGAGTTTTATTTAACAGACCAAGACAAAAAGAAATAGCAAAAGAAATAGATAGTCTTGTAAGGGTTGTAAGAACAGTTGATGAAAGACGTTTGCTTAACAATCCATCAAGAACTGGGTCTGTAAATATTGGTTTTGCTAATGTAACATCATTACTTACATCAGGTGGCTTATTTCTTACAGGACAGCCAGTTGCAGGTGCAGCAGTAGGTGCAACAGTTTTAGCACCAAGATTTGCTGCAAAGCTAATGACAAGCCCTAAATTTATTAGATGGGTAAAATCGACTGCTCAAGTGGCTAACACAGCACCTAATCAGCTAGTAACACAATTTGGTAAATTAGCAGCATTACCTGGTAAAGATGGTGAACTTGCAGAAGCTATAAATGCTTTTACAGGTAACCTTCAACAAAATTTAGCATTACCAACAGTTAATTTAGAATGACCCAAAAAAAACTACAGAAAGAATCTATCTACGCAGAGTATGACGAAGATGGTGATGGGATAGTTAGTGACGAAGAACTAAGTCATGTAAGTGAAATAAAGAAGCTAGAACATGATTTACGAAAACAAAGAGCGCAAAGACGTATGGCAACTGCCAGTTTGGTTGCTATGGCTTTGTTTACTTTTGCTATGTTCTTTGTCGATTTGGAAAGAGTTAAGGCTTTGGCAGATATTAGTAATCTTTTTTATATCACTGGTGGTGGTATCGTTGCTGCATACATGGGTGCATCTGCTTTTATGAATAGGAAATAATATGTTTTCAGCCCTTATTGGGCCTATAGCTAACCTTGCTAGTTCTTGGATGGAATCTAAGGTCGAAAAAGTTAAAGCTGATGGCCAAGCTAAAGTTGCTCAAGCTAAAAGTAAAGCAGCAGTAGCAGAAAAAATAGCATCAGGTGAGATTGCATGGGAAAAATCTATGGCTGATGCCACAGATAGCAGTTGGAAAGATGAGTTTGCTCTAATTGTTTTACTACTACCTGCAATATTAGTCTTTATACCGAGCATGACAGAGTATGTCAGACAAGGTTTTGAAGTCTTAAATACATTACCAAAATGGTATCAATATCTTTTATTTATAGCCGTTTCTAGTTCATTTGGCATTAAAGGTGTTGGTCAAGCAATGAAACTGATGGGGAAAAAATGAGTAATATTTACATGAGGTTATACGATTTCTTTCATGCAATAGCTGATATTTTTTGGAAAAAATATGTTGATTCAATAAAAAAGAGGGCAAAGCAAGATCATGGCATTACTAAGCAAAAAAAAGAAAAGCAGCAAGAAAAAAGCAATACCAACAAACAAGGCTCTGTACGCAAGAGTAAAAGCCGAAACAAAAAGAAAATTTGACGTATATCCATCAGCTTATGCCAATGCTTATTTGGTCAGAACGTATAAGAAACGTGGTGGAAAGTATAGGACTGCATAATGGCAAAGCCTACTGGTGGACTTACAAAGTGGTTTAAAAAAGAAAAATGGGTAGATATTTCTGCGCCTAAAAAGGGTGGTGGTTATGAGAAATGTGGTCGTAGCAAAGCCAAAGGCAGTAAGAGAGGTTATCCTAAGTGTGTTCCATCTGCAAAAGCTAAGACTATGACTAAGGCACAGATAAGGTCGGCTGTAAAACGCAAACGTGCCAATCCTAAAGGTAAAGTAAAAACCATACTAAAAAAGAGGAAAAGATAATGCCATTTAGTAAATATTCTCCAAAGCAAAAAAAACTAGCTAGAACAGCCCCACCAAGAAACAAAATTACAGGGGCAGATTTCAAGAAACTTAAAAAGAAAAAGAGGAAAAAGTAATGGCAAAAGGTGTAAAGCATTATTTTAGAGATGGTACAGAACACAAAGGTGGTATGCACAGGATGCCTAATGGCAAGTTACATTCTGGTAAGACACATACTAAATCTTCAAAACCATTATTTCACATGAGAGAACTATCCAAAACTGCACAGGCTAAAGCTAGAAAAAGAAAGTAAGATCATGGATATTGAGCAGTTAAGAAAAGAACTTGAAGCTGATGAGGGTGTAAAGAAGAACGACAAAGGCAATCACATTACCTACTTTTGCAGCGAAAATGTGGTTACAGGTGGTATTGGCCACATGATTACAGAATGGGATGATGAGAAGTATTTGCAAGTTGATGTTGAGATACCAGATGAACAAGTTAGTGCTTGGTTTGATAAAGACATTGAGACTGTAATAAATGATTGTAAAAAGTTATATGATGACTTTGATTATTTACCAGAAGAAGCAAAATTAATTATTGCAAACATGATGTTTAATCTTGGTTATCCTCGACTAAGCAAATTTGTAGGCATGAAGTCTGGTGTAGATAATAGAGATTGGAATAAAGCTGCTGATGAGATGATTGACTCAAATTGGTATAAACAAGTGCCAAACAGAGCAGGTAGGCTTGTCAAACGTATGAGGGCTTTACATGGCTCAATCTAAACGTAAGAAAAAAAAGTCAGTCAATTTATCTGTTGGTAGAGGTGAAAAGCTATCAGTTAAGCAAGGTGGTGGTCTTACTGCAAAAGGTAGGGCTAAATACAATCGTGCTACAGGCAGTAATTTGAAAGCACCAGTTACTGGTAAAGTTAAACCAGGAAGTAAAGCTGCTGCTAGAAGAAAGTCTTTTTGTGCCAGGTCTAGGAATTGGAAAGGGCCAAGAGGGAAGGCTGCAAGACGCAGATGGAAATGTTAACAACTAAGGAGATATATTATGCCTATGGGTAAAGGTTATGGCTCTATGAAGCCAAAGAAAAAGAAAACCAAAATGGTTAAAAAAGTCAAAACAAACAAGATGGCTAAAAGACGTAGAGTTTGAGTGTAACAGGTTTTTCAAAAACATTCTTTTTTTGTTTGCATTACTATGCGTTTTCGCATACAATAAAAATTGTAAATAAAAACTGGTTAGGAGACCTTTATGAAACTTACAAACGTAAAATTGTCGCTAAGTGAAGCGCAAGGTTTTGTGTCTGAAAATCACAGACATTCAGAGCCACTTAAAAGACATAAATTTAGTATTGGTGCTGTGGATATAAAAGACAGTAATTCTATTGGGTTTGATATCAATAACCTATTGGGTGTTGCTACAGTTGATGTGCCATCATCTAAATGGAACAGAAGAAGGGATCATGTAGAGATTAGAAGGCTCTGCACAAAAGGTGGCAAAGATGTTGCTAGTTTTCTTCTTGGTAAAGCTAAAGCAGCTTGTTTTGCTATGGGTTACAAATGTGTAATTACATATACAAGACCACATGAAAGTGGCATATCTCTAAAAGCTAGTGGTTTTTGGATGCAAAAAGCAACTTATAAAACCAACAAAAAAACAGGTAAAATTACTGATGGTTTGATTCAATGGATAGCAGTTGATGGTATGCAACCAAACCAAGATGAGAGAGATTTTACCAATGATGTTTTAAAAAAACTACAAAGAGCATCATAACATGAAAAAATCAGATTTTTTATATTTGTTAAAGACAACTATTGGTCAGAGTGTTTTCGATCAAATGTGTCAAGCTGTTCTTTTTTCAAAGCATCAAATGATTTTTGAAATGAAAAGCAACGAAGAATTAGTGGCTCAATTTATATCTAAATGTATCAACAAGGGAGCAAGATGATGTCAGTTAAATATTCCTATGATAAGGCTAATAATGTTTATTATTTTAGAAAAAATGGTAAGAAAATAGCATTTGCTAAAACTGAAGAAGCCTTAACAAAAAAGCTAATGCAACTTGGTAAATTTTCAGAGGTAACAAACAAAAGTAATCTAACTGTTAAAGATGCTTTTGACAGTTTCTTGCCTTATGCAAAGCAGAATGTAGCCCCTACAAGCTATAGAAACTATTTAGGCTATATAAATAATCATTTAGCTAATGAACATTCACCTTTTATGGTCGATGATAAACCTCTAATTGATTACAAGATATCAGATTTAGACGATCACATGATGGATAAAATATTAAAAACACTTAAAAGAACAAAGCACAATGTATCAGCTACAACCATTGTTCATATTTATAGTGTTTTTAAAAGTGCAA
>MDTE01140505.1_pt1 | contig 33222 bp, 30 predicted proteins | sample 811231 | NCBI WGS metagenome assembly MDTE01 (sample SAMN05326651, study PRJNA326480) | marine metagenome | isolation source: seawater | place: Indian Ocean: Red Sea | collected 2010
ACTAGAACTAGACCAAATAAAACAGCTTTTGTACCTTGATTTATTGAATCTGCTCCTAGACTAGGTCCTACAATTCTTTCCTCAATAATATTTACTGGAGCAGGTAATGCACCAGCTCTAAGAATAATAGCAATATCTTTTGCTTCATTTATATTTGCAAAACCTTCAATTTGGGTACGGCCACCAGGTATTTTTTCTCTAATTGATGGAGCCATATGAACTTTATTATCTAATACAATTGCTATTCTTTCACCTACATTTGCACCAGTAACACGTGCCCATGTTCTTGAACCATCGCTATTCATAGTTAATGATACAACTGGTTGGCCAGCTGACCCGCCTCCTAAACCACCTAAATCTGCACGAGCTTCATCTACTACACCACCAGTAAGCTCAGGGGTTTTTTCAAGATAGTAAAGTCTATAAAATTTTTCTTGAATAGTGGATCCCTGTAAAATTTCAGAGTCATGACTTAATAAAAATTGTCCATTTGCACTTTTTAGTTTTGATTGGACATCAGGTTTTTCTAATAATTTTTTTAGTCCATAAACATTTTTTTCTTTAATTCCTAAATCTTGCCCAAGAGATGTAATAAATCCAGAGAAAGGAGATTCAGAAAAAATGTCATCTACATTATCATTAAGTTCATTTATTGATGGTTCTGTATCCCCAAAAAGTTCTGAGATTGTTTTTGAATCATCATCGGGATTAATTTTTTCAGTGATCTTTTTATCTTCTTGTTTATCAGCTTGAGTTAATTCTTTTAACTCTGATTCATCAGTAACATCTCTTAGGACATCATCTAATTGAGCAATCATTTCATTTGTTATTGAAACGTTTTTAACTAGATAAAATTCAAGTAATGCGGTACTTTGTAGTAATGCTCTAGCGCGTTCAGAATCTTGGACTCCAGCTAATTCAACAATAATTCGATGTTTTCCTTGTTTTTGAATTGTTGGTTCAGATACTCCAAATTGATCGACTCTATTTTGTAAAATTTCTAAGACCCGATTAATTGCATCATCTGCTTCATCTCGAAGAGCAACTATAATATCATCGAGTGAAGCACCATATTGGTGATAATAACGAGATAGTTTAATTCCATCAGAAATTACTTCTTGCTCAAATATATCAAAAAAGTCAGAGTCTGTATTATTAGATTTTTTATCAGTAGATGCTAAAATAGATCCTAACCGATCATCATTTAAATCAGCTAGATTTACCATTAGAGTCGGTATATCGGCTTCTAGGACGATATACATACCGCCTTTTAAATCAAGCCCTTGTCTTATGATTCGAGATTCAATTTTTTCAAGTTCTCCATTAGTACGAAGATCTTCTTTCTCGTCATCACTTAAATTTTGAAATTGCCAAGTTGGCAATAGGGCATAGATAGCCCAAATAAGTATGATACCTATAACTAAATATCTAGGAGTTGAATTTTTTTGCATTATATGTTTAATAATTTTTATTAAAAAAGCCGATGAATATAACCTATGGTCTCTCACTAGAGCAAGGTTTGGTATAGCTTAATATTATGTTATAACACTTAGCTTTTTACCTACTTTTTTAAAAGTATCGATTGCTATATCTAGCTGTTCTCTAGTCATTTCAGCAGAAATTTGTACACGGATTCTGGCTTTATTTATGGGCACAACAGGATAATAAAATCCAATAACATATATTCCTTGATTCAGCATTTCCCTTGCCATATTTTGGGCAAGTACAGCATCATATAACATAATTGGGACTATAGGATGAATTCCTTCTAAAATATCAAAACCGCAATTTGACATTTGTTTTCTAAAATAAATTGTATTTTTTTCTAGCTTGTCTCGTAATTCAGTTGTTCTAGATAGCATTTCGAATACTTTTATTCCAGCAGCTACTATAGCAGGAGCAACTGTATTTGAAAATAAGTATGGACGCGAGCGCTGCCTTAGTAAATCAATGATTTCTTTCCTACCAGTAGTAAAACCTCCAGAAGCACCTCCCAATGCTTTCCCTAATGTAGATGTAAAAATATCAATTTTATCCATTACACCACAATGTTCTGCGGAACCACGACCAGTTTGTCCTATAAAACCTGTAGCATGACTATCGTCTATCATTACCAGAGCATTATACTTTTCAGCTAGTTCTGTAATTTGATCTAATTTTGCTATATATCCATCCATAGAGAAGACACCATCTGTTGCAATTAAACGAATTCGCGCATTTTGTGATTGTATTAATTGTTTTTCTAAATCCCCCATATCATTATTATTATAACGGTATCGTTTTGCTTTGCAAAGTCGAATACCATCAATGATTGATGCATGATTTAATGTATCAGAAATTATTGCATCTTCAGAATCTAGAATAGTTTCGAAAAGTCCACCATTAGCATCAAAACATGATGTGTATAGTATTGTGTCATCTGTATTGAAAAATTTTGAGATGGTAACTTCTAAGTCTTTATGTAGGTTTTGAGTACCACAAATGAAACGTACAGAAGCCATCCCAAAACCATAGTTATCCATTGCAGATTTTGCTTGAGTTATAATTTCAGAATTATTCGCTAGGCCTAAATAATTATTCGCACAAAAGTTTAGAAGTCCATTTTTTTCAGTTGTTGAAATATCAACATTCTGAGCAGTAGTGATAATACGTTCTTTTTTAAAGAGCCCTTCATCTTTTATCTTAGAAAGAATTTCATTATAATATTTCTTAGAGTTTGGCATATTATTTAAACTAATAATCTATTATTACATATTTAATCATAAGGCTACAATACAAGTTTAGGGCCATTTTAGTACAACTTTACCACAATTACCAGATAGCATGATATCGAATGCATCTTGAAAATCATTTATAGAAAATTGATGAGTTAATATATCAGAAAGTTCTAAACCACTACGTAGCATTTGGGTCATTTTATACCAAGTTTCATACATCTCTCTGCCATAGACACCTTTTAATTTTAGCCCTTTAAAAATAATATTATCCCAATTTATAGTTGTAGAATCCGGGAGCAGCCCTAATAGAGCAATTTTCCCACCATGGTACATATTATCAAGCATATTATTAAATGCATCAGGGTTACCGGACATCTCTAATCCTACATCAAAACCATTAGAGATATTTAATTCATTAAAAACATCTGGAATATTTTCTCTTTGAATATTGATTACTCTAGATGCACCCATTTTTTTTGCTAGATTTAACCGGTATTCATTTATATCAGTGATTACAATATTTCTTGCACCAACAAATTTGCAAATAGCAACTGCCATTATTCCAATAGGGCCAGCGCCCGTTATAAGCACATCTTCACCTACCATATTATAGGAAAGTGCGGTATGTGTTGCATTTCCATAAGGGTCAAAAAATGCAGCAATTTCTGATGGAATATCTTTATGAATAGGCCAAACATTTGATTCTGGGAGAACAATGTATTCAGCGAATGCCCCATTTCTTTGAATTCCTACTCCAATAGTTTTATGGCAGATATGAGATTTCCCAGCACGGCAATTTCTACAATAACCACATGTAATATGTCCTTCACCTGACACGCGATCTCCTGTTTTGTAATGTTTAACTCCAGGCCCAATTTCTTTAACTATGCCACAAAACTCGTGCCCTGTAATTCGTGGAAGCTCTAGAGTTCGTTTTGCCCAATCATCCCATTTATAGATATGTAGATCTGTGCCACATATTGCAGTGTGTGTGATTTTTATCTTTACCTCATTAGTACCGCACCTAGGTTCTGGAACTTCTTCCATCCATATTCCAGGTTTAGTATATTTTTTTACAAGAGCTTTCATAGTAATAGTTAAGAATTTATTTAAAATTCAATTGACAATTTAAGGTTAATCTTCTTTGATTTATCAGATTTAACATACTTTATTTTGAATAGGAATAATTAAATTGATATATTATTTATTATAATGAAAACCTGAGATACCTTTGCAAATTAATTTTTTAATCGATTACTAAGACTATCCTAAATTCTATATCTGTAAATTATTATTTTATAGTTCAATGGCGACCGTATTAGCATTTACCAATCAAAAAGGTGGAGTAGGTAAAACTACATCTGCAGTCAATGTTGCATTAAGTCTAGCAGTATCAGAAGTACGTACACTTTTGATTGATTTAGATCCTCAATCTAATGCAACAACTGGCTTATCGGATTTATTTGATGATGTGCAAGGTTCGATATATGATGTTCTTTTAAAAGGTGATGGGATTAAAGATGCTATTAACTCTACATCATTTCCTAATCTTGATATTATACCATCAACTAATGACCTTGTAGGCGCAGAAATTGAACTAGTGGGTATAATGGCAAGAGAATTTCAACTTCAAAAGGCACTGAATAAAATAAATAAAAAATATGATATAATTATTGTTGATTGCCCACCATCATTAGGGTTATTGACAATTAATGCTTTGACTGCATCGAATGCCTTAGTTATTCCTATACAATGTGAATATTATGCTTTGGAAGGCCTAGGGCAGTTATTAAATACAATACGCCTAGTACAAAGACATTTAAATAAAAAGCTTGAAATAGCAGGTATAATTATGACAATGTATGATGCAAGATTGAATTTATCGAAGCAGGTTGTTGATGAAGTAAATGGATTTTTTAAGAATAAATTGTTTAAAACGCTTATACATCGTAATGTTCGATTGAGCGAAGCTCCGAGTTTTGGAAAACCAGCATTATTATATGATGCTAATTCAACTGGGGCAAGAAATTATATGAGTTTGACAGAGGAAATACTTCAACGTGTCAGTTAATAGATTAGGAAAAGGATTAGAAGCGTTAATTCGCCCTGAAAAGGAGCAAAAAAAGAAAAGAATTAAAAAAGCTTCTTTTAATAAAACAGGGGTAACAAAAATTGATATAAAGGATATTGTCCCTAACCCAAATCAACCTAGGCGTGATTTTAACCAAACAACCTTAGATGATCTGACGGCTTCTATTAAAGAAAAAGGTGTAATTACACCGATCACTGTTAGAGAAAAGAAAGGTGTTTATGAAATTATTGCTGGTGAGCGTCGTTGGCGTGCTTCAAAAAAATGTAGAAAAAAGAATATTCCTGCTTATGTTATTAATGTAAAAAACGATGCAGAAGCTATGGAAGTTGCATTAATTGAAAATATTCAAAGAGATGATTTAAATGCTTTAGAAGAGTCAGATGCATATAACCTATTAAATACAAAATATTCAATGTCCCATGAGACTATTGCTAAAGCAGTAGGGAAAAAACGTGCTACTATATCGAATTCTCTTCGCCTACTTAAGTTACCTTTGGATATTCGAAAAAGTTTAAGGTTAGGTGAAATTTCAGCAGGACATGCACGTGCGATTTTACAAGCAAAAACCAATGCTAAAATGATCAGTATCTGGAAAAAGGTTATCAATCAGAATCTTAGTGTACGTAGTGTAGAAGGATTATTAAAAACTTCAACTAAGAAAAAAATAAATCAAAAGAATATTTCTTCACCACAAGTAAGTTCCTTAGAAAATAAATTAATTGAAATTTTGGGTACGAAAGTAAAAATTAAACCTGCTAAAGATGGAGGACGTATTGAGATTTCATATTTTTCTGATGATGATTTAGAGCGTCTTTTAGATTTAATTGGTAGTATATCATAGTTTATAATGGAGCCCAATAAATATACTATTATGTTTATTCCTGATAATGAATCAGGATCGAGATCAATTCATTTATCAAAATTTTTTATTAAGCTAATCGTTTTACTTTTTGGTTTAATGATTATTTCAATATTTGTTTTTAGTTATGTATATATACCGAAGATAAATAGTTATAATGATATAAAATACCGCCATGATATACTTGTTGAAGAGAGAATGAAAGTATTAGAATTAACTCGTGATCTTGAGCGTTTGAAGCAAATGGATGAGATGGTCCGCTACTCACTTGGTGAAAAGCTAGATATTAATGAAAGAACAATTATAGTTGATAGTACTATGGGAACCTATTTGAATCAAAACAGCCAAGTGTCATTTATTGAGAACATACCATCTGTAGCACCGATCCAGGGCTATGTAAGCCAGCGGTCAGGTAAACCTGGACTTTTTATTACAAAAACGCACCATGGTATTGATATAGTAGCAAAGCAGGGGGAGCCTATTTTAGCTGCAGCTTCAGGAGTTGTTGTATTCTCAGGTTGGACTTATGAGTTCGGTAATTTAATTGTACTATATCATGGGGATGATTATTTTTCTCATTATGGTCATAATCAACAGAATTTAAAGCAACAATTAGAAATCGTTGATAGAGGAGAAGTAATAGGATTAGTAGGTAATACAGGTGTTTCATCTGGTCCACATTTACACTTTGAAATATGGAAAGAGTTTACCGCTATGGACCCAATAATTTATTTCCCTGAATATCAATCAAAGGACTTAACAGCTATCGATGAGTAAAACAAATTTTCAAAATGTACAAACTATGATTGGCGCTGATGCTAAGATTAATGGCCCAGTCAATCTTAGAGAAGGTATAATTATTTATGGTCAGGTTAGTGGAGACGTCATTACTGAAGGTCCAGTCCGTATAGCAGAAAATGCATTAGTAGAAGGGAATATTAAGGGTGATCATATTAGAATTGGCGGTACCGTAATTGGCAATATTCAAGCCAATGGTCAAGTTATATTAGGAAAAAAATGTGTCTTAAAAGGAGATATTATTTATCGAAAATTATTGATCGAAGATGGCGCTCAATTTGAAGGTAAATGTGATCTTGTTTCATCATAATGCAATCGTAATAAATGAGTATCTATATAGTGGATAAGAAAGATCATAATCAGAATTATAATATTTTTAATTCTTTTGTTTTTTTTCAAAAAATTGTTCGACAATCCAGTCCAGCTGCAACAGCATCTTATACTCTAATTACTTCGGTTTTATTATTTTCTATTATTGGTTGGTATATTGATAGTTTAAATGGTTCATCTCCTATTGGAATTTTAATTGGATTATTCATAGGTTTAATTATTGGTTTTTATCATCTAGCAAAGACAATATGGGGTATAAAATAATGAAGTTATTTCTATATGGTTTATTAGTTTCTGCTTTGATTTTAGGAATAGCTACTAGATTTTTTGTTAACTTTAAACAAGAACTCTTTTTTGGGTGGGCTATCCCTTCTATAGCTGGTTTATTTACTATTTATTTTGTTTTAAGGGCCGCAAATATTGATTATAAGCTAGTTACCAATGTTCTAATAAAAGGTTTTATAATAAAGATGATATACTATGCATTAATTATTTTTGGTTTATTTAAAGTTTATGCTTTTGAACCCCTCCCATTTATAGGTAGTTTTGCTGGCTTTTTTCTAGCGTTTCATTCATTAGAAGCAGTTATTATAAATAATATTTCAAAGTAAAATAGTTTTTAACATAATCATAAAGATATATGAGCGTAGCTGTAGAAGTTTCTAAATCTCAATCAGTAATGGATTTGGTAGGGCCCAATATAATTCATCATGTATCTAACTCTGATATTTCCCATCCAATCATACACTTCCCTACAATATTTGGAATTGATTTTTCTGTAACTAAGCATGTCTTTATGTTATGGTTAGTTGCAATAATTGTAGGTATTTCAATTATTATTCCTGTTAGAAAATATTTATCAAGTGGTCGTTCTGTACCTAGAGGTTGGATCAATGCAATTGAGACTATTGTTGTATTTTTTAGAGATTCGATTGTTAGACCGAATGTTGGTCATAAATGGGTAATGACATGGACACCATTAATATTGACGTTTTTCTTTTTTATATTATTTGCAAATGGGATTGGGATGGTCCCTATTTTTGATACATTAGGAGCATTTAATCGTTTTATTTTTGATGTACCATCAAATGATTCTCATAATTTTATTAATGGACTCTTGCATGGTGGAGTTACTGCTACAGGTAATTTTAATGTTACAGCTGGATTAGCTACGATTACTTTTTTTGCAATAATTATTGGAGGTACAATAGCACATGGGTTTATTCAGCATTGGAAAAATTTGGTACCTCATGGGTTAGCATGGCCAGTATATATAATTTTAATTCCTATTGAGATTATGGGTCTTGTAGTTAAGCCATTTGCGTTGACCATGAGATTAGCGGCTAATATGACTGGTGGTCATATAGCAATATTAGCACTTTTATCTCTAATGGCAATTTTTGGCGAAATGTTTCAAAGTACAATTGCTGGTATTGGAGTAGCGTTTATATCTGTTCCAATGGCTGTAGCAATTTCAGGGTTAGAAATAATTGTTGTACTAGTTCAAGCATATGTTTTTACATTGTTAACATCTGTTTTTATTGGTATGGCTATAAATGTTCATCATTAAAGAATAATAAAGGAAAATAATATGGAAGCAACTATATTTCTCCCACTTGGTATGGGATTAATCGTGATCGGCGCGGCACTTGGAATTGGTCGTTTTGCCTCAGCAGCAGCAGAAGGCATTGCACGTCAACCAGAGGCTGCTGATAAAATTACTGGTGCTGTAAATTTGCCACTTTTTCTACTTGAAGGTGTTGCAATTCTTGCAGAAGTGTTCACTTTTTTAATGCTGATTCTTTAATCAAGGGATTTTAAGTAATTATGGATCAATATTGGGAAATCCCTGGAACCGATAATATCCATGAGTCTGTAGAGGCTCATGGAGGTTCAAGCGCTCCAAATCCATTAGTTCAATTAGATCCTGGTTTATTTATTTGGACAATTCTTACTTTTTTAATTCTCTTTTTTGTATTAGCAAAATTTGCCTGGAAACCATTGCTTAGTTTTTTGGAAGCCAGAGAATCTGAAATCAAGTCTTCTTTAGAAAATGCTGAAGCAGCAAAGAAAGAATTAGAAAGATTGAATAATGAATCAGAACAGATTCTATCTCAGGCGAGATCAGAAGCTCAGAATATTCGTTCTGAAGCAAAATCTGCAGCTGAGAAACTTAAAGCAGATTTATTAGTTCAAGCAGAGGATGCTGCAAAAAAAGTTAGAGATGAAGCTGAAAATCATATTCAGTTAGAGAGAGATAAAGCAGTTAATGAGATTCGGAATGAGGTTGTTAATCTCACTATGAGTGTGGCAGAAAAAGTGATTAGAAAGAATTTATCTAAAGAAGATAACGAAGCTTTGATTGAAGACTCTATTCAAAATCTAAAGAGTTATGACGCATAATCATTCTCCAAAACATTTTGCAAAAGCACTTTATTCTGTAGCAGAACAGAAAAAGGCTCTAGAATCAGTATATAACAGTCTAAGGCAAATTATAATTCTTGTAAAGACAGTGCCTGATTTTCGTGGTTTTGTCCAATCAAAAAGAATTGAAAAAGATAAAAAGAAAAAGATAATAGATAATGTTTTTGGAGATGCTATTCATCCTTTAGTAATAGAACTACTACTATATCTCAAAGGAAGTGAAGCAAAGGAGACTTTATTAAATATATCTACATTTTTTAATCGTTTTTATAAAGATAATCTAGATATTGTGACTGTAAAAGGTACATTGGCTAGCAAAGTTAGTGATGATGAAAAGTCCAAATTAAAATTGTCAATTGAAAAAATTTTAGGTAAAAACGCTGAACTATATTTAGATGTAGATGAATCAATAATTGGTGGTATTCGTCTACGTATTGAGAATACTCTTCTTGATGCGACGGTCCAGAATCAATTAAAAAATCTACATAGTAAAATGATACAATCTTAAAACAGTAGGAAATTATGGAAATAAATACGGATCAATTAACTCAGCTTCTTCGTGAACAAATTGAAAAATTCGATGGTTCAGTTGATGTAGCTGAAGTAGGAGAAGTTATTGAAGTGGGCGATGGGGTCGCCCGAGTATCTGGGCTTGAAAATGTAATGAGCTCTGAATTAGTTGAGCTTCCAAATGGGATATTTGGTATGGCATTAAATCTTGAAGAAGATAATGTTGGCCTTGTGCTTTTTGGGGAGTCTAGAATGGTTAAAGAAGGAGACTTAGCAAAAAGAACAGGACATGTTGTTGAAGTATCTGTTGGTGATGCTATGCTTGGCCGTGTTGTAAATCCATTAGGACAACCGATTGATGGGAAAGGGCCAATTGAAACATCTGAGACTCTTCCAATAGAAAGAAAAGCACTTGGGGTTATGGCGCGTCATCCTGTTACAGAGCCCTTGCAAACTGGAATTAAAGCAGTGGATAGTATGATTCCAATTGGTCGTGGTCAGCGTGAACTTATAATCGGAGATCGTCAAACTGGTAAAACAGCAGTTGCAATAGATGCAATCATTAATCAAGAATATACTCATAAAACAGATAAGCCAGTTTATTGTATTTATGTAGCCATTGGTCAAAAAGCATCTACAGTGGCGGCTCTTGTTAAAGAATTAGATTCTTATGGAGCAATGGATTATACGACAGTTGTCGCAGCGAATGCTTCTGATCCTGCGCCAATGCAATATATAGCTCCATATGCTGGTGCCGCTATGGGTGAATATTTTCGTGATAATGGTAAACATGCATTAATTGTTTATGATGATTTATCAAAACAAGCTGTTGCATACAGACAAATGTCATTAGTCCTACGTAGGCCTCCTGGAAGAGAAGCATTTCCTGGGGATGTATTTTATCTACATAGTCGATTATTAGAAAGAGCATCAAAATTATCAGATGAATTAGGAGGAGGTTCACTTACTGCTCTACCAATTATTGAAACACAGGAAGGTGATGTTTCTGCATATATTCCTACAAATGTTATCTCGATTACAGATGGCCAGATTTATCTTGAAACCAATTTATTCAATTCAGGAATAAGGCCAGCTATTGATGTTGGATTATCTGTATCTCGTGTTGGGGGAAATGCTCAAATCAAAGCAATGAAATCAGTTGCAGGTACTTTACGTTTAGATTTAGCTCAATATCGTGAATTAGAAGCATTTGCAAAATTTGGTTCGGATTTAGATAAAGCAACTATCGCTCAATTAACTCGAGGTGAGCGTATGGTAGAGATACTTAAACAAAATCAATATGTCCCAATGGATGTAGAAAAGCAAGTCTCAATTATATTTGCAGCTTCAAAAGGTCATTTGGATGATTTACCCATTGATAAAATTGCAGAATTTGAACTAGGGCTTTTTGAGTACTTGGATGCTAATGCTAAGGATACATTATCATTAATTGTTAGTGAAGGTAAAATTTCTGATGAAACTTCTGAGAAACTTGATAAAGCTATTAAAGATTATAAAAAAGGTTTTGCCTATTAAAACTTATGGCTAGTCTAAAAGATATTCGCGATCGAATTAAATCGGTTACAAGTATTCAGAAAGTTACAAAAGCGATGAAAATGGTTGCCGCTGCAAAAATGCGCCGTGCTCAAGAACGCATGGAACAGGCACGGCCATATACCCATTCTTTAACTGAATTAATTCAGCATTTACTACCTGATGTGGATCAAGATATGCTACCGCTTCTTGATATTCGTGATATTAAAAGAAAAGCATATATTATTGTTTCTGCAGATAGAGGTTTGGCTGGTGCTTTTAATACAAATTTATTAAAAATTGCCCAAAAAGAGATTGATGATTTTGGAAAAGATAATGTTGATCTATTTTGTATTGGTAAAAAAGCGCGTGATCATTTTAAAAAAAGAGACTACAATATTAAAGAAAGTCATATTGATTTCTGGAATGATATGGAATTTGATTCAGCAATGATGATGGGCCGTAGTGTAATTGATCATTTTATTAAAAAAAATGTAGATGAGATTCACGTTATTTATAATTATTTTGTTAATGTTGCACAGCAAGAAGTCAAATCTGAAGTATTGTTACCACTTGTTTATGAAGACATTGAACGTTTCAAAACTGGTAGGCTCTATGAACCATCTAAAGATGAATTAGTAAAATCACTAATCCCGCGCCATCTTAATGTTCAAATGTGGAAATATTTATTAGAATCATATGCTAGTGAGCAGGCAGCAAGAATGATGGCTATGGAAAATGCTACGTTAAATGCTCAAGATATGATCAAAGAACTAACCCTAGAATTTAATAAAGCTCGTCAAGCTGCAATCACAACAGAAATGTTAGAGATTGTTAGTGGTGCAGACGCTTTATAGATTTAATCTAAAAAGGATTCAATTTATGTCAAAAAATGGAAAAATATCTCAAGTTATGGGTGCTGTTGTCGACGTTGTTTTTGAAGATGGACAACTCCCTGATATTTATAATGCGCTTACAGTAGACCGTGGTGAAGAAGGAACTTTAGTATTAGAAGTAGCTCAACATATTGGTGACTCGGTTGTTAGAACAGTTGCTATGGACACTACGGATGGTTTAGTACGTGGCCATAGCGTTGTGGACTCTGGTGAACCTATATCTGTGCCTGTTGGAGAAAAAACTTTAGGACGCTTATTTGATGTATTAGGAAATACAATTGATGAAAAAGGCCCATGTGATACAGATAAACGTAATCCTATTCATAGACCTGCACCGAAACATGAAGATTTAGCAACGTCAACAGAAGCGTTAGTTACTGGAATTAAAGTTGTTGATCTAATGGAGCCCTATACTCGTGGAGGAAAAACTGGGTTATTTGGTGGTGCAGGTGTTGGTAAAACTGTACTAATTCAGGAATTAATTAGGAATATTGCAACAGAGCATGGTGGATATTCTGTTTTTGCGGGTGTAGGAGAAAGGACAAGAGAAGGTAATGATTTATATGCAGAGATGACCGAATCTGGTGTAATTGAAAAAACAACCATGGTTTTTGGGCAGATGAATGAGCCACCTGGAGCACGTTTACGTGTAGCACTTAGTGGTTTAGCTATGGCTGAATTCTTTCGTGATGATGAAGGTCGTGATGTCCTCTTATTTGTAGATAATATTTTCCGATTTACACAGGCTGGATCTGAAGTGTCAGCACTCTTAGGTCGGATGCCTTCAGCAGTTGGTTACCAGCCAACACTTTCTACAGAAATGGGTGATTTACAAGAACGAATTACATCAACAAAAAAAGGATCGATTACATCTGTTCAAGCTGTTTATGTGCCAGCAGATGATTTGACAGACCCAGCTCCAGCTACTGCATTTGCTCATCTAGATGCTACAAGTGTATTGGAGCGTAAAATTGCTGAACTTGGAATTTATCCTGCAGTAGATCCATTAGCATCTACATCAAGAATTTTAGATCCTAGGATTATAGGAGATAGACATTATAATGTTGCGCGTAATGTACAATCTGTACTACAGCAATATAAAGATTTGCAGGATATTATAGCTATTTTGGGAATGGATGAATTATCTGATGATGATAAAATTACAGTTGCACGAGCTCGTAAGATTCAAAAGTTTATGTCACAACCATTTTTTGTAGCTGAACAATTTACTGGAACTCCTGGAAGGTATGTAAGCTTAGAGGATACAGTTGCTGGCTTTGAAGGTATTCTTAACGGCGATGCAGATGATCTACCAGAAAATGCATTCGCTTATGTTGGGACTCTAGATGAAGCATTTGAAAAACATAAAAAATCAGCTGCATAAAAGAAAATGAGTACATTTAATCTTGAAGTTATAACACCGATAAGTCAACTATCAATTGTTGATGTAAATTATGTACGCTGTCCAGGACTTGATGGCTCATTTGGTGTAATGCCAAATCATCGGGAAGGGATTATCGCGTTAAATGTTGGTGAACTCAAGATTAGTAAAAATGGTAAAGATGAATATTATGCAACTGGTGGTGGTTTTGCTGAAATCATAGATAATGAATTAAAATTATTAGTTGAATCAGTTGAGAAATCTTCAGAGATTAATACTGAACGCGCGGAAAAATCTTTAGATAGAGCGAAATTAAGAAAGAAAAAAAGTGATCCAGAATTTGATGAGACTAGAATAGAAGCATCATTAGCCAGAGCACTAAACCGGTTGAAGGTCTCAAAGAGATAAATAGTATTTTTTTTGAAAAGTAAAAAAATAAATAACTCGAAGCAAAAGTGTTTCGAGTTTTTTATTTATGATTAAAATAATTAATATTCTAAAAGATTAAATTATGTTAAAACGAACACATAAAAATGGTGAACTTAGAAAATCTCACGTAGGAGAGAATGTTTCTTTAAATGGTTGGATAAATAAAGTAAGGTTACATGGGCAAGTAGTCTTTATTGATCTTCGCGATAGATATGGAAAAACCCAGATTGTTTTTGATGCTGAAATATTCACGGGAGATTTTGATATTATAAAAAAATTATCTATGGAAGATGTTCTATCTGTGAAAGGTTCTGTTCGAGCCAGAGATGAAACAGCAATCAACCCGAATATGGATACTGGTGAGATTGAAGTTATTGTTTCTGATTATATTTTGTTAAATGAAGCTAAACCATTGCCATTTGTATTGAATGATCGTGATAATTCTGATGAGAACCTTAGATTAAAGTATCGTTATCTTGAATTGAGGATGGATGAATTACAACGCAATATTTTGATTCGACATAAAACCTATCAGACAGTTCGTTCGTTTCTATCAGAAAATGATTTTATTGAAATTGAAACTCCAGTATTAATGAAATCTACTCCAGAAGGTGCTCGAGACTACTTAGTCCCGAGTCGTATCCATCATGGGAAATTCTATGCACTCCCACAATCGCCACAGATTTATAAGCAAATTTTAATGATATCCGGTTATGATCGTTATTTTCAAATAGTAAAATGTTTTCGAGATGAGGACCTCAGAGCTGATCGTCAACCTGAGTTTACTCAGATAGATATTGAAATGTCATTTATTGATGAAGAAGATATCTTTAACTATATGGAAGGACTGACTAGGTATATATTTAAAAATGTAGCTAACATAGAATTATCTAAACCGTTTCAAAGATTAACTTATGCTGAAGCTATGGAATTTTATGGGTCAGATAAACCGGATTTAAGATATGATATGAAATTATTAGATTTTAAAAAGTTTACTGATTTATCGAATTTTAATGCATTCAAAAATTCTGAAAAAGTTAAAGGTATTATTGTAAAAGGTGGAGCAAAGTATTCTCGTAAAATTATTGATGAATTAACTGAATTTGTAAAAAAATATAAAGCAAAAGGCTTAGCATGGATGAAAGCAGAAGGAGGAGCTCTCAATGGTGGTATATCTAAGTTTTTTTCAGAAGATTTACAGCGCTCTATATGTGATAATTATAATATAATGAATGGAGATATTATTTTTTTAATTGGTGATCAATCATCAATAACATTGAAAGCTTTAGGTCAACTCAGGGTATATATTGCCCAGATGGAATCTTTAACAAATAAAAATGAATTTAAACCAGTGTGGATTACTGAATTTCCAATGTTTGAATTTGATGAAGATGAAAATCGATATATAGCAATGCATCATCCATTTACTGCACCCAAAGAAAATGATATTCCCTTACTTGAAGATAATCCATCAAGTGCTTTAAGTCGTGGTTATGATTTGACAATGAATGGATATGAAATTGCTGGTGGATCAATTAGAATTCATTCACCAAATATTCAAGAGAAAGTTTTCTCATTATTAGGTTTAAGCCATGAAGAAGCTATCGAAAAGTTTGGTTTTTTAGTTGAAGCATTAACTTATGGAGCTCCTCCACATGGCGGCATCGCTTTTGGATTTGATAGATTAGTAATGTTATTAGCGGGTACAGAAAATATTAGAGATGTTATTGCATTTCCAAAAACTACTTCTGCGACGTCTTTAATGGATAATAGCCCTAGTGATGTATCAAAACAACAATTAGATGAGTTAAGGTTAAAATTAAATAATAATAAATTATAGATTACTTTTTAAATAGAATTTATATCAATTTTTATCATCCAATTAGTCATAGTTTAATCCCAAAAGTTTTTAAGAGATATATGATAATCAAATAAGAAGCCATAGTAATTAATATTGAAATACAAATAGATGTATAAAAATTAAAATTCTGCTTTAATAAAATGGGCAAACTGATAAACAAGCTTAAGGATGGAATTACTAACCAGAGTATACTATTTGATAGATTACTAACCTTTTCAATATCCTTAGTTTCTATATAAAGCCAAAGAATTGCTAAAACTGAGACTAATGGTATAGATGTAATTATACCACCTAAAAATGTGTTTTTTTTAGAGATTTCGGATACAATAACAATAATTCCTGATGATATTAATAATTTTATTAGGTATTGGATCATTAAAATTAATAATTAAGGAAAAAGTTTTTTTAACTGATTTAATCCATTTTTAATACATATATCGATAGTTCTATGTAATTCAAGTCCACTATACCAAAAGGTATTTGCCCAGACCAGGCTACCAGTATTTTTATCATTCATTTTAATTAATATTCCAATTCGTGCTTGCGTATAATCTATTCGACTTCCTTCTGTTATTTTTCCCCCATCAGTTATAGTAGATGTAGAAGTTGAAGTTCCTAAATTTTTATTTGATTCACTTTTTGTTGTTTGTTGGTCGATAATTGTTTGTGTAGTCCCGCGATCAAAAACTTTATAGGGTAAAATAATAACTTCAGAATCTGTATATTCTGTTATAATGCATGATAGGACTAGACTATTTGCATTAGGTCCGATATTAATTACATCTGGTCCAAAGTTTGTTTCGATTACATCAAAACCATTTTTTAAAAAGTTTAGAGTTAGACTTGATTGAATCATATCTCCAGATCCTGCCATATAAGAATAATCTGGTATAGGATTGATTTCAATACTCCCAACTTTTGAAAAGTCATAAGTATTATTAATAGCTGGTTTTTGGGAACAAGCAATAAATAATACTAAAATAGATGATATTTTTTTCATTTAATATTTAAGCTATTTATATGTATTCTAGCTTCATTTGACAAAGCATCATTATTTGAATATTTAAGACACTTTTCCCAAGAGATTATAGCTTTATCGTATTCTTCTAGTGCTTCATGGAGCAATGCTTTTAATCGATATATGTCAGGATTTTTCTGATTATTTTCTTTTGCATCAATGATATGTGTAAGTGCTTGCTTATATAACCCGGCTTTCATTGCATTGGATGCTTTTTCCATACTATCATTACTTTCACAAAATGAAAAGCAATAAATAATTAGAAAAATGGAAGTTATTTTTTTAAGCATATGAACTCCAAAATTTTATTCAAAAAGTGATGATTCTTTTTTAAGCAAATTTTTTGCTTTTTCTTGATAGAGTACATTCTCTGGCATGATGTCAGGGTAGGTTGATGGATCTAGATTTATAACATTAGTTAATATTTTATTAAATAATTCTTTATTGCCTGCCTTTTGATAATAAAACTCAGCATAATTGACATAATTCCCAAAATATTCAGCATTTAAGTTAATGGCTTGGTCAAAATAATTTTTTGATTGAGATAATTCAATTCCAGGAATTCGCGTATAAAAACTTCCAAATAATCTATAGGCTCCGCTATAATAGAAGCTTGGTTCTAAAGAAATAATTCTATGCAGAATGACTTCAATTAATTCTCTATTATTTATTCTTTCAAGTACTGGTTTTAGATTTAGATAGCTTGAGAGATTATTAGCCCACCAAAAAAGTCCAGGGATAAGTGTTTTAGGGGCTTCAATAATTGTAGATAGTATCCTAAAACTACTGTCCCCTTTAGTATTTTGATAAATAGAATGAAAGTCTGGGTGATTAAATATAGCATTTCTACAAATGGTGGCTCCATCAAAAAATAACTTAGTTTTATTTTTATTATTTTTTTCATGGAATAATCCATTTGTATATAAAATTTTACCATATAATAAAGCAAGGTCATAGTCATCAGGTTTTTGGTTGTATGCTGAGCCTATGAAGTGTTGTGCTTTTTTGATAGCATTAGTATCAGAACGTTGATCCCAGAATAATTTACCTTTTTCTATTATAGAAGAAAATTCATTATCATTATTAATTGATTTAGATTGATGCCCAGCGCAATTAAGAATAAGAATACAAATTGTAGTAAAAAGTAGAATCAATAACTTTTGTTTGGAATCTGAAATAGTCATAATGCTTAAATTCCAATAAATAAAATTAAAGAACAATAGTAATTATGGAAAAGATCATCCATCTTAAAACAATTAACCCTACTGAGTTATTCGGTGTTGGGGATTCAAATTTAAAATTGATAGAGTCAGTTATACCTGCCAAAATAATTATTCGTGATGATAAAATTAAAATAAATGGTGATGATGTTGATGTTGCAATTGTTCACGAAGTTCTTTTGGAAATGATGGAGACTTTGAATGATAAAGGTAGTATATCTATTAGAGATATTAAAAATTTAATTACATTAATAAAGTCTGATAAAAATGATTTAAAAAACATCAATGGATTTAAGCAAGATATTATTATCCATTATGGAAAAAAAGGAGGAATTTTTCCTAAGACAAAAGGCCAAGAAGATTATCTTAGATTGATTCAAGATAATGATATTGTATTTAGTATTGGTCCTGCTGGGACTGGAAAAACATTTTTAGCAGTTGCATTTGCAATTGCAGCATTAGAAAACAATGAAGTTGATCGTATTATATTATGTCGCCCGGCGGTAGAAGCTGGGGAGAGTCTTGGATTTTTACCTGGTGATTTAAAAGATAAAGTTGATCCTTATTTAGCGCCACTTTATGATTCACTTAGATTGATGATCTCTGATAGTCAAATGAAGCAATATATAGAACAAAAAAAAATTGAAGTTGTTCCTTTAGCCTATATGAGAGGAAGAACATTAGATAATTCTTATATGATTTTAGATGAAGCGCAAAATACAACCCCGATCCAAATGAAGATGTTTTTAACTCGTTTAGGTATTGGTTCTCGTGCAATAGTTACTGGTGATGTAACTCAAATTGATTTAAAAAAAGATGCATATTCCGGTTTGGTCCAAGCAGAAAAAATATTAAATAATGTTGAAGGGATTGGTTTTGTTTATTTGAAGATCACAGATATAGTACGTCACCAATTAGTAATGAAGATAATAAATGCATATGAGATAAAGAATTAACAATTATTAATCTATTATCAGTAAAGGATTATAAATTTTCGTAATTTTATTTCTATTTTATAGACCCTTTATATAAGGAAAATAATGCAACAATCAGTTATTGTAGCGGCCAAGCGGACTCCTGTTGGGGCCTTTCAAGGTCAATTATCATCTTTATCAGCAACAGACCTTGGTGCTATTGTTATAAAGAATTTGATAAGCACTATAGCAATAAACCCTATAGAGATTAACGAGGTAATAATGGGTAATGTTCTCTCTGCTGGTCTAGGGCAAGCCCCTGCAAGGCAGGCAGCACTTTATGCTAATTTACCAAATGCTGTCCAGACTCTAACGATAAATAAAATGTGTGGCTCTGGTTTGAAGGCTGTAATGTTAGCTGATCAAGCTATTCGGTTAGATGATGCTAGCGTAGTTATTGCTGGAGGGATGGAGAGTATGTCAAACGCGCCCTATATTCTTAAAGATGCTCGTAGAGGACATCGTTTAGGTCATGGAAAAATTATTGATAGTATGATTCATGATGGATTGTGGGATGTATATAATGATAAGCATATGGGTAATTGTGCAGAAATGCTTTCATTAGAAAGGAGTTATACTAGGGATAGCCAAGATCAATTTGCAACCATGTCTTATAAAAAAGCATTAGATGCTCAAAAAAATAATATATTTGATTCAGAAATTGTCCCAATTGAGATTAAACAAAAAAAGGGGATATCTATTCAAATTAATATTGATGAAGAGCCATCAAAAGTACGTTTTGACAAGATTCCTAATTTGAATCCAGCATTCCAAAAAGGAGGTGCAATTACAGCTGCAAATGCATCAAAATTAAATGATGGGGCTGCTGCAATGATTTTAATGAGTGAGCAAAAGGCTAATTTGCTTAATATAAATCCTATTGCAAAAATAATTTGTCATGCTTCATATGCTCATGATCCTGAATGGTTTACTACTGCCCCTGCTAAAGCAATAGGAAAAGTACTTGATAAATCTGGTTTAACAGTTGACCAGATAGATCTTTGGGAAATTAATGAAGCTTTTTCTGCAGTTACCATGGCTGCAATTGATGATTATAATATAGATCCAAAAAAAGTAAATATATATGGTGGCGCTGTTGCCTTAGGTCACCCTATTGGGGCCTCAGGAGCAAGAATAATGACCACTTTACTTAATGGGCTAAATCATAAAAAAACTGCAAGATATGGTTTAGCAACATTATGCATTGGTGGTGGAGAAGCATCTGCAATTATCCTAGAAAAACTATGATAGATTTCTCATTAAATAATGAACAGGAATTGATAAAAAAGACCGCTCGAGATTTTGCAAATGACCATCTTTTGCCTGGAGTAATTGAAAGAGACGAGAAGGCTGAGTTCCCATACGAGCAAATAAAAATGATGGGTGAATTGGGATTTATGGGGATGATGGTTCCTGAAAACCTTGGTGGCTCGGGATTTGACACGATCTCTTATGTTATTGCATTAGAAGAAATTGCTTCTATTGAATTAGCTACATCAACAGTTATGTCTGTTAATAATTCATTGGTATGTCAAATATTGATGGAATATGGAACTTCTGAGCAAAAAGAAAAATATCTTAGGTCATTGGCAAAAGGAAAAAAATTAGGAGCTTATAGTTTGAGTGAACCGCAATCTGGCTCTGATGCGAGTAATATGAGAACTTTTGCAAAAAAAGATGGTGATAATTACATCATTAATGGAGTGAAAAATTGGGTTACTAATGGTATTAATTGTGATATTGTAATTTTATTTTGTGTTACAAATAAAGATTCCGATAAAAAAGAGATTACAGCATTTATTGTTGAAAAAGGGACAGAGGGTTTTAAAACTGGTAAGAAAGAAGACAAACTAGGTATTCGAGCTTCAGATACTTGTGAGCTGTATTTTGAAAATTGTTGTATAAATAAAGAAAATATTATTGGCAGTGTAGGTGATGGTTTTAAAATTGCTATGCAAACATTAAGTGGTGGTCGGATAGGAATAGCTGCTCAAGCTTTGGGTTTAGCCAAGGCGGCTTTAAATGCTTCAGTATCATATGCAAAAGAACGTAAGCAATTTGGAAGATCAATAGGCTCATTTGGTGCGATTAATAATAAAATCGCAGATATGGCTACAGATGTTGATGCAGCTAGAATGTTGGTATGGCGTGCAGCATTTTTAAAAGATTCTGGTAAACCTTTTTTAAATGAAAGTTCAATGGCAAAATTATTTGCATCATCAGTAGCAATGAAAGCAGCAACAGAATGTGTCCAAATACATGGAGGTTATGGTTATATGCAGGAATATGGGGTAGAAAGATTGATGAGAGATGCAAAAATAACTCAAATATATGAAGGGACATCAGAGATTCAACAATTAGTTATTGGAAGAGAGTTAATGAAATGAAAAAAAAATCACGCTTAAATATTGATTGGGATTCATTGGGATTTGATGCTGTGCCAACAAAAAGTATGTTTCAGGCTAAATGTAAAATCGACGGAAATTGGTCTGGAGGCAAGCTCATTCCCTATGGTAATATTGAATTATCACCTGCTGCTGGAGTTTTAAACTATGGCCAAGGTGTTTTCGAAGGTATGAAAGCATTTTGCACTGCAAAAGGAAATAAAATACTCTTTAGACCTAATAAAAATGCTGAACGGATGCGTTTTTCAACTAAAAGATTATGTATTCCTGAGATGGATCCAGAATTTTTTATGGATGCAGTACTTCAGACAGTTGATGATAACCTTGATTATATTCCTCCTTATGGAAAAGGGAGTTTATATATTAGGCCAATAGTATGGGGCACTGCTCCTGTACTCGGAGTTCGTCCTGTATCTGAGTATACATTTATAGTCTTTGTATCACCAGTAGGGCCATATTTTAAAGGAGGCTTAAAACCTCTAAGTTTAAAGATAACTACTGATTATCATCGTGCTGCACCAAAAGGAATAGGCAATGCGAAAGCTATAGGGAATTATTCTGCATCATTGTATCCTTTAATTGAAGCTAAGAAAGAGGGTTTTGATGAAGTTATTTATTTAGATGCTAATAATAATAAAACAGTTGAAGAATTAGGGTCTGCAAATCTATTTGTTTGTAAAGATGGTATTATAAAAACGCCATCTTTAGATGGCTCAATTTTAGATGGAGTGACTAGAAACTCTGTATGTAAAATTGCTGAGAATATGATGGGTATGAAGGTTGTTCAAACAAAAGTATATATTGATGACCTCTATGATGCTGATGAGATTTTTTGTACTGGTACAGCTGTAGTGGTTACTCCAGTAGGTAAGATTACTTATAATGACAAAGTAATTAAAATTAATGGTAATATTATGGGTTCGATTACTGAAAAACTTCGTAAAACTATTTTAGGTATTCAAAGAGAAGAAATTGATGACCCATTCAATTGGCTTATTCATCTTTAATACTAACAATTAATTTTTTATTAATATAGTAATGACTGTTTCCATTAATAATCATCCTAGAAGAACTGCAAGAGAAGTAGTCTTAAAAGCATTATATGCTGAACAATTTTCTGAAAGTGAGTCCCCAGATATAATTTTAGAACGTATATTAAAAGATGGATTAAAAAATAATAAAAAACATTTCTATGTTAATTCTTTGTTTCATTGTGTGTTAGATCATAAAGATTTAGTTGATAAGCTAATTAAAAATCATCTACAAAATTGGGAATTTAATCGTGTTGCCCAGCTAGATAGGGCTTTATTAAGAATGGGTATTTGTGAAATTTTATATATGAAAGATATACCACCAAAAGTGACTATAACTGAAATGGTAGAGATTGCAAAAATATATAGTACTGAAGAAAGTTCAGGATTTATTAATGGCGTTTTAGATGCGATATTAAAAGATTTAAATAAAGAGAAAGTAAATTAGATAGAATGTTTTTAGAAAAACTATTTGGAACGAAGTCTGATCGAGAAATTAAACAGTTGACTCCAACTGTCGAAAAAATCAATCAATATTACGAGTCTTTAATTAACAAAACTGATCAAGAATTAATTGAGAAGACTCAGAAATTAAAAGAGTTTGTTATTAATGCTCGCAGAGAGAAAGAAGACTCTTTATCTCATGATATGGATAAAGAAGAGCGTATGGCTTTAATTCTTGAAGCTGAACATGGTGCATTGGATTTTATAATGGTGGAAGCATTTGCTATGGTTAAAGAAACATGTCGTAGGATGTGTGGTTCATCTTGGCAGGCATCTGGTCAAAAGATTCTATGGGAAATGATTCCATATGATGTTCAAATTTTAGGAGCAATAATTCTTCATAAAGGCAAGGTAGCAGAAATGAAAACGGGTGAAGGTAAAACATTAGTTGCAACCATGCCTATTTTTTTAAATGCATTAACTGGTCGAGGTGTGCATGTTATTACTGTAAATGATTATTTAGCACAGCGCGATGCAGAATGGATGGGTGAAGTATATCGAAGGCTAGGCTTATCAGTAGGATTTATATTGAATTCGATGGATAATATTCAGCGTAGAGATATGTATAATAAAGATATAACTTATGGAACAAATAATGAATTTGGATTTGATTATCTTAGAGATAATATGGCACTTCAAAAAGAAGATATGGTCCAAAGAGATCATGCATATGCCATTGTAGATGAAGTTGATAGTGTTTTAATTGATGAGGCAAGGACGCCTTTAATAATATCAGGTGCTGTTGATGTACCTGTTGATGAAACGTTTACTAGCTTAAAACCAGATGTACAACGTTTAGTAAAAAAACAGAATGATCTTATATCTAATTTAGTTCGTGAAGCGCAAAATTATCTAGATAATGATGATGAAGATAATGCTGGGCTGAAATTATTACAGGCTCAGAGGGGTATGCCTAAGCATCGTCAGGTAATGAAAATATTCCAACAGACAGGAATGATGAAACTTGCACAAGATATTGAAGCAAACTATATCCGTGATAAGAAAATGCATGAAGTGGATGAAGATCTTTATTTTGCAATAGATGAAAAAAGTCATGTAATTGATATAACTGATAAAGGTAGATCGTTGCTCGCTCCTGACAATCCAGAAACTTTTATCATACCTGATTTAGGTGAGATGTTATTAGAGATTGAAGAGAATCAGAGCTTTTCTTCATTAGAGAAAGATCAAGAAAAAGAAAAAGCGCATCAGCTTCATGCACAAAGAAGTGGTACCATACATAATTTTAATCAATTATTAAGAGCTTATACTCTATATGAAAAAGATGTAGAATATGTACTTCAAGATAAAAAAGTAATGATTGTGGATGAATTTACCGGTCGAGTTTTACCTGGTAGAAGATATTCTGATGGACTGCACCAAGCTTTAGAGGCAAAGGAAAATGTAAGAATTGAAAGAGAGACCCAAACCTTAGCAACAATTACTATTCAGAATTATTTTCGTCAATACGATAAGCTTTCTGGGATGACTGGAACAGCCGCTACAGAAGCTGAAGAATTTGGCTCGATATATGCTTTAGATGTAACAGAAATACCAACACACAGACCAATTGCAAGAGAAGATAGAAATGATTTAGTATATAAAACAAAACGAGAAAAATATAATGCAGTTATTGATGAGATTGCAGAATGTCACTATAGAGGTCAGCCTGTATTAGTAGGTACTATTTCTGTAGAAATATCTGAATTATTATCTAAAATGCTAAAAAGGAAAAATATTCCCCATAATGTCTTAAATGCTAAACAGCATAAAAGTGAAGCTGAAGTCGTTGCTCGTGCAGGGCAAAAAGGTGCAGTTACAATAGCAACTAATATGGCAGGTCGAGGTACTGATATTAAGCTTGGTGATGGTATAAAGGATTTAGGAGGGCTTCATATAATAGGTACTGAACGTCATGAATCACGCCGTATAGATCTTCAATTGCGAGGTAGGAGCGGTAGGCAAGGTGACCCAGGTTCATCGAGATTTTATTTGTCGCTTGAAGATGACTTAATGAGATTATTCAGTTCTGATAGGGTCGCAGCGATTATGGACAGAATGGGTATTGAAGAAGGAGAAGTGATTTCAGCGAAAATGGTTACTAGGGCTATATCTAATGCACAGAAAAAAGTTGAAGTCCGTAATTTCGGAGTCCGTAAGCATCTTCTTGAATATGATGACGTTATGAACCAACAGCGACAAGTAGTTTATAATCTTAGGAATCAGGCGTTATCTGGAATCAACATGAAAGATACAGTTTCTCAGATTTTAGAAGATTATATACTTGATGAGCTAGAAGCTCAAGCTGCAAATGGATCTTATGATATATGGGATTGGGATCATTTAAAACAAGCATTTGCTTCCCATATTATGGTAGATATATCGATTGACCATATTCAAGATAAATTGGGTGTGGATTTAAGTACTGAGATCATTACAGATTGGGCTATTGATGAAGCTATGTCTGTATATAAAGCACGAGAAACATTATTGCCAGAAGATATGATGAGAGGTTTTGAACGTTTTGTTATACTGCGTACTATTGATGATAAATGGAAAGATCATTTATATGCGATGGATCAATTAAGAGAAGGAATAAATCTTAGAGCTTATGGACAAAAAAATCCTCTTTTAGAATATAAATCTGAAGGTTTTAAGTTATTCCAGGAGATGATGATTAGTATGAATTCTGATACAATACAAAGATTATTTCGAACTGAGATTAAAGGGATGCAGCAACCTGCTCAAATGCAAAGCAGTAGAGTTCGGGATTTAAAGGTTAGTCATCAGGATACAACTGGGATGGGTTTTCAAGGGCAGCCACAGGGGAAGGCGAATCAACCTCAGCAAGTTCGAACTCCAATAAAATCTGAACAAAAATATGGTAGAAATGATAAAATTTTAGTCCAAGCTCCAGATGGAAAACAAATAGAAGTCAAATATAAAAAACTTCAAAGTTTATTGAATAAAGGTTATACTCAGGTTTCTTAATGCATAAGAAGAAAAAATTTGAAACTCGGGCAATTCATGATGGCAATGCATCAGATAAAACAACAGGCTCAATAAGTCCGACTATTACATTGACATCCACCTTTGAGCAAATGAGTGTGGGGAATCATAAGGGCTTTGATTATTCAAGAGCAGCTAACCCAACTCGAGAGAGATATGAAGAAAATATAGCATCTCTTGAAAATGGTAAATTTGGTATTTCTTTTTCTAGTGGGATGGCTGCGACTACAGCACTATTTCAGTCATTGCATAATGGAGACCATGTTATCATTGGTCGGAATGTATATGGCGGTACTTACAGAATGGCTGTAGATGTATTAAAGAATCATGGATTTGAATTTGACTTTATTGATGTACGAGAAATTAATTTAGTTAAGCAATCAATAAAGCCAAATACAAAGTGGATCTTTGTTGAAACTCCTACAAATCCATTATTAGAACTTTGTGATATAAAATCCATATCAGAGTTATGTAAACAACATAATTTAAAATTAGCTGTTGATAATACATTTATGAGCCCTTATGGACAATCACCATTATCATTGGGAGCTGATATTGTGATGCATAGCACTACAAAATTCATTGGTGGTCATAGTGATATAATAGGTGGGGCCTTAATAACCAATAATAAACAGTTAGCCGAAAAATTATATTTTATACAAAAATCTGGTGGTGCAGTCCCTAGCCCATTTGATTGTTGGATGCTCTTAAGAAGTACAAAAACTTTAGGGTTGCGATTTCAAAAACAATCTGACAATGCTTTAGAGTTAGCAAATCGCTTAAACTCCCATGAGAAAATTGGATCGGTTATTTATCCAGGATTAAGTTCACATCCTCAATTCAATTTAGCAACTAAACAGCAATTAAATCCTAATAATCAGCCTATATATGGCAGTATGATATCTATAAAATTAGGATCAATAGCAAAAAGAGACAGTTTTTTGAATAATTTAGAATTATTTAAGTTAGCAGAAAGTCTGGGAGGTGTAGAGAGTTTGGTTTGTGTCCCATTTGAGATGACACATGGCTCTGTTCCAACAGATATGAAAATTAAAATGGGTTTGACAGAAGATTTAGTACGCTTATCTGTTGGTATAGAACACATTGATGATTTATACTTTGATTTAGATCAATCATTATAAATATAATTTATGAGTGAATAATCCATAGAAAATCGTTATCTTTAATAAACCATATAGGCTTTTCATGACTATAAAAGTGGATTTTTTGGTCAAAAAATTTACTATTTTTTTATTTCGGAGTACAATATGAAGCTAGTACAAAACATTTTATTGATTACATTGTTTACCGCTACATCATTTGCACAGGTTATTGTAAGTGCTACAAGTGTAACTGGTGATTGTTCAGAAACAGTATCTATAGAGATACATCTAGAAAATCCAGACGTTGTTGGTGGTGTACAATTTGACATGTTTGATACTCCAAACTATTTAGATGTTATTGATTTTTCTACAACGAATCGTTCTGCAGATTTTTCTATAGATTTTAACGAATTAGAATCTGGTGGCACTCGTTTAATTATGTATGATGCAGGCAATGGGAATATAGATGCTGGAACCGGAGCTGTGTTAAATATGGAGATGATTATCCATGATGATGCATATAATTCTAATGTTGGTATAAATTTTGAAAATGTAATCATCACTAATGAAAGCGGTAGCCCATTCTCAGTAATTGGTAATGATTCTGGGACTGTTTCTATTAGCCCAGGTTATATTGAAGAGCCGCATAATTTGGTAGCTCAAGATGGTATGGATGAGCAGGTCCTTTTAAACTGGGACCCACCAGTTGGCCCTATTTTTTCATTGCCATTTGAGATAACGATTTTAACCGATAATTATCCTACTGAAACATCATGGAACTTATCAACTAGTGCTGGTGAAGTTATTGCTGAAATTATAGCTGGAGATTTAACTACAGGAGGTGAGACTTATTCTTGGGAAGTTGAATTATTATCTGGTAATGATTATGTTTTTACAATCAATGATTCTTGGGGAGATGGTATTTGTTGTGGTTATGGTTATGGAGAATATAATCTTTATTTAGATGATGAATTAATTCATACTGGTGGGGAATTTGCTGAATCTGAGACTGTAGAGTTTTCAACATCTGGCCGATTATCAATTATTAGAAGGTCTTATTTAGAATCATTGCCTGCTAATAAAGATTTGAATTATAATACAATTTTATCAAGTGATCGTTCCTTAGGTGAGCCAGTAGTAGTAAATGTTGGATCATTTAATTTAAATAACCCAGTTGAAAATAATGAACTACGTCCTGTAGATATTAATGCATACAAAGTTTATCGATCCTATAATGAAGATAGTGGTTTTGAAGAAATTGCAGAAGTTGACGGTAATACAACAACCTATTTAGATGAAGATTTAGTTAATAGTACTAGTTATTTTTATAAAGTCACAGCTATTTATCCAGATGGATCTGAATCTCAGGCAACCAATACCGTTTCTGCCACTCCAGTTGAATGGGTTGAAATTTGGATGGATGATGGATCATCTCTATCTGGACAAACTGATACAATTGATTTTTATATTAATAATGATTCTGAACTTGCGTTATTTTATTTTGAAGTTGTGGACTATCCCAATGTATTAAATAGTATGAATATTTTACCAACAGATCGTACTGCTGATTGGGCATTAGAAATTGTAGATCAGGGTGATGGATCAATTGCTATTACTGGGTTAGCAATTATGACGCCATTATATTCTGGAGATGGTCCTGTCTGTAGAGCGATATTATATCCTGTTGCATCTGAGGAGATGACAGTTAACCTATCATTTTCAAGTGGAACATCAATTCAGGATATTAATTATATTGAATTAAATTGGACTGCAGAGAATGCATCTTATGATGTAGGTATTGAAACTCAATATGGACACTTGACAGGAGGTTTTGTAGAGCCAGGTGATGTATTTATGTCTTCATTAATTCTTGCAAATACTCAACCAGTGTATGGTATTCAACTTGATATTGTATCAGATCCACCATTTTTATCGGGGGTAGGGATGGCTGTTAGTGAGTTGCATGATTTTAGTTCATGGGAAATGGTATCAGAGGATATGGGTGATGGAGTAATGCGAATTATTATGTATGATAATCCGAATATGATGTCAAGCCCAATAGAGCCTGGAATTTCGCATGTTGTAGATGTTATGTTTGATGCATTTAATGTCGCATCGGGTACTGAGGTTGAATTAAGTATAGCAAATGCTGCTATATCTGATATTAATAGTCTTCCAATGTATACTGAAGGTATTTCGGCTGATGTTTATATCGGTACACCTCCAGCTGCATATACTATTCAAAATGTAACAGGTGCTTTAGAGCCAAATGGTTCTGGTTCATTTGAAGTCCATGTAGAAAACACTGAAATGATTGGTATTGTTTCATTTACTTTAGTAGATCTGCCACAGAGTATGACTGTAACTAATATTGTTGGAGTAAATAGGTTTGATGATGTAATAATTGATAATAGTTATGGAGAGAATGAGGACGGTACATATAGTTTTTTTGGATTTGATCCAATTACAGGACTTGAGCCAGGTTCGGGATCAATTCTTGAATTGGATGTTGAATTTGATAATAATTTAAACAATTCATCAATTATTTTAACCATGCCGACACTTGCAACTGCAGATGCTAGTGCTAACCCAATTATGTCAGTATTTCATGGCTTTGGGCAATTTACAGGTTATTTATCAGCAGATGATGAGATTGTATTGCCAGAAGAATTTGCATTACACCCTAATTTCCCAAATCCATTTAATCCTAAAACAGTAATATCTTATGATCTTTCTGAAGCAATAAATGTTCGTCTAGAGATATATGACTTGATGGGAAGGATGATTAATCTTTTGGTTAATCAAAATCAAAATCCTGGCCGTCATTTTGTTACATGGAATGCAAATGATTTTTTTGGTGAGAAGGTAAGTGCAGGTGTCTACTTATATAGATTGCAGGTTGGTAATAAGAGTTTCGCTAAAAAAATGATTTTAATGAAATAATTAATTTGTATATAAAATTTATGCCGCGGTGGTGGAATTGGTAGACACGCCAGATTTAGGATCTGGTGCCTTTTGGGCGTGAAGGTTCGAGCCCTTTCCGCGGTACAAAAAATTTATTTTTTAAAGAATATTCACAAAATAAATTAAGTTTTCTTTCCATTATTATTATCAATCCAAAATGTTATACTATTTAATATTAATATTATTATCTCATCCGTTATTTCCAGAATCATCTTCTGATAATCAGCAATCACAAGCTGTATTTGACTCCCTTAGAATTACAGCAAAAACATCACCAAAAAGAGCTATTTCAGAAATCAGAGAAAAGCTTAAAGATCCTTCTGTAGTTGGAGTTCCTATTTTAGAATCCAAATACTTAAACATTCTCGGAGAAATTTATTTAGACCTTGGGATGCCTACATTGGCATTGTCTAATTTTATCGAAGTAAAGCAGAAGACTAATTTGAATAATGGATGGGTATTGAGCAATATAGGTAATGTATATTTTCAACAAAAAAATTGGACTCAAGCTAAAAAATATTATGAAGAATCATTATTGATGTTTCAATCATATCCTAATGACCTTGTTCAAGTGGAAAGCGGAATTACAGTGTGCCTCAGTAATCTTGGAAGAGTTGAAAAACAATTAAATAATAATGAAAATGCATTGGAATACTTTAAGCAAGCATTAGATCAGAGATTGAAAAGTGATTATTTTAAAGATATCCAAAAAACACAATTAGTTCAGAGCAATGAACATATTGTTGCAGTGAATCATGTACTATATCAGTATAATTTATTAATTCAATTATATATTGATTGGGGATACACTAATCTGGCGATAGAACAATTAGAATATTCTGATTCTCTAATTAATTTAGTAAAACCCTTTATTTTTTCTTTTCAAAAAAATGGTTTTACAGCCAGTTTTAAAAGATATTATGGAATGAATAAAACTTTAAAGATGATAATTTATTCTCAACAGAAAAATTTTTCTAAAGCACTATCAGAATCGAAAGATGCCATTTTATATTTAGAGGAAAGTCCATTTGAGTTAGTATCACATTTAAAATTGAAATCAGATGTTCTTTTAATTCAAAATAAAGTATATCCCGCTTTAGAAGCACTTGATAATGCTATCAAAATTTCTGTGAAAAATGGTATGACAATTCAGGAAATAGATCTTTTAGATAAAAAATCAAAAATATTTGAAGCAAATAGTTTAGAAAGGAGTGCCTTAGATCTTAAAAATTCAATTGATATAAAAAAAACAAATATCCATTCCAGAAGAGTTGAATTACTTGTCGAGAGTTTAAATTATAAAGATGAACTTTATGATAGTAGAAAACAGCTACAATCAGCAAAGACAAAGCAGCTAATCATATTAATAGTTTTCATATTAACTATTATAATTCTAGGTATTTTTATTTTTAGTTATAGAACTAGAAAAGCATTCTTTTTTCAGAAAAAAACGATTGAGAAACAAGAAAAAATTATTGATCAAAATGCATTTAAAGAAAAAGAAAATGAGTTAATGATGATGTCAGCTAATATTGTATCAAAAAATGATTTATTAAAATCTATAGAAAAAGATTTAGACTATCATATTTCATTATTAGAAGATGATAATGATAAAAAATTGATGAAGCCATTATTAAAAAGGATAAAGGATAAGATTGATGATTCGGCAGATTGGGATAATTTTCAAATTGAATTTTCAATAGCATTTCCAGATTTTATTGATAAGTTAACTAAGTTAAACTCTAAAATTAGTTCATCAGACATCAAATTATGTTGTTATTTAAAATTAGGGTTGAAAACCAAAGATATTGCTAAATTCTCAGGCTTATCTGTTAGGGCTATTGAAAATCAAAGATATAGATTAAGAAAAAAAATTAATATCCCTTCAGGAACTAGTTTAGATTCTTATGTATTAAGGATATAAAAAATTAATTACAGGAGTATATTTGGCGTATTACGGATTACTAGTAGTGATGGCGTAGTACAATTTATTTATTATGTTGATATTTTTAAATTCAAAAATCAGAATGATTTTTCAAAAAACTATGAATAATAAATTTTTATTTATATGGATCTTATGGATTGGTTTAGCTCTAATCTCATATAGTTGTGAAGATATAGAAGTATCTTATCCAGGGAATACTCAGGATGTTTCTCCAAGCATACCAAAGGGGAATCTTGATTGGTCAATTGATTATGATGAAGCGTCAGATGTAGGTCAATTGCCAGAGAATCTTGAAGGTACAAATACATTAATTGGTGTTATTGGAATGGATGATAACAATCCAGATGATGAAATAAAATCTGTTTCTATTCAATCACAAAAGATTACGGATAATAATGTAAATCTCTTCATATTAGAAAATGATTCATTGGATCAATGGAAATTGATTCTTTTATCAAGTGCAAACATTGATTATGAAACTATTCATGGGCAGAATAATTCTAGTACAAAATGTGATATAGTACTAGAGATTACTGATGATAGTCCCACTGAAGAAAAAGGGATACTTACGCTAGCAGTAGAAATAACGAATATCAATGAAGCACCATTGTGGATAGACCCATTGCCATTAACAGACGATGTTGATGAAAGTAGAGAGTTTACTTCAGTAGATATTTATTACAGAGATGTTGATATCGGAGATAACCCAGAGCTGAGCTCATCAGATATGCCAGATTGGTTGTCAATAGAGACAGGGCCAACGAGTAACAATGGTGATCGTAGTTACTTTTTAACTGGTACTCCAAGTAATTCAGATATTGGTAGCAAAGCATTTACGTTAAAACTCATTGATGGTGGAGATGAAGAAATTACAAAAGGCTTCACTATTACGGTTATTGAAAATGAAGCACCATCCTTTTTAGGTTCGTTAACTAGTTCTTTTGATGAAGGAATACAAGGTGTCATGAATATTTCTGTAACCGATGAAAATCCGTTTGATATTTCTGGACTTAGTGTCAGTCTTCCCACTGATGAGAATATAATTCAATATGGCCTATCTTTAGCTCATACACTTGGTCAAACTCAAGCTGTTATTTCTGGTACAATACCGAATGCCTACGCTGGTGAAACTATATCTTTTCGTCTAATTGTTTCGGATGATAGAGAAGGGAACCCTAAGTCAACTGAAGAAAATTTTACCATAACTGTTATTGAAAAT
>MDTE01069034.1_pt1 | contig 33209 bp, 31 predicted proteins | sample 811231 | NCBI WGS metagenome assembly MDTE01 (sample SAMN05326651, study PRJNA326480) | marine metagenome | isolation source: seawater | place: Indian Ocean: Red Sea | collected 2010
AACTCCTGTATAAAGAATACCTTTCTTGTCAATTAGGAATATTTTTTGATTAATTGAAACTCTTATAACGTTTATAGCATGGTGTGCTTCACTACCATCAAGAAAGAAGGAATTTTGAGTTATATTATTTGGTGAAACAATAAAGTAACGTTTTTCAACCAATTTTATTTAATATTTTGACCAAACATTAGTTTAATGATTGTTCCATTGTATTTATTTCTACCATCAACAATATCACTTGTATTTATGTGATCATACCCTATAAAAATAGAAATGGTCTGTCTTGATTGAATCATAAAATCAGCACCAAAACCTAGTACAAAACCTGAATTATAATATGTGCTAGTATTTTTTATTTTACTATTTAGTTTTCCATATTCTGGGACATCTATTAAAGCTAATGGTCCAGTTGAAAACATTAAATAGGGTGAAAAATTATTTGCTATTTGACCAACAAAAGGATGATATTTCAGACCAAAAAGGGTTTGAGCAATATATAAATCAAATTTATTTACTTTATAAGGGTAATATGACCAATAATCAACAACAGTCATTTCACCTTCACCCGTTACTTCCATAGCTTTTAATTGTCCAAAAAATTGAAATTTTTCAGAAAAGGGTTTAACCATAAAAACACTCAACCCTGATCCAAAATCAGCAGTTTCTAATGAAATGCCCCTATTAGCTTTTCCTAAACCTATATTAGAATTAATACTTTTATTTTGTGACAATAAAATATTAAAAAATAATAAAAAGGTGATAATTATATATTTACTTAACATAATGTTTTTATTCTACAATACAATTTAAAACTATTTTAATTGTTTTAACAACTCTCTTGACTCAATTATTTCTTTTCTTTGTTCAATTAACAATGCAGGGTCAGGAATAGAGTTAGAAAGTTTAGTTAATAATAATTTAGCATTATCAACCTGTCCATCATGAACAAGAGCTTTTGCTAAAAATTTAATTTGAATTGGGGTTGCTTCAGATATATTATTGGCTTTTTCAAGTAATTCCAATGCAATCTTTTTATCTGGCCATGTTAAAAAAAAAGGGATGTATGGAGCTCTAAAGTGTACAACTCCTAACATAAAATAACCTCCTCCATTTTCACATTTTGGATCGAATTCGATAATTTTCTCAGAATGAAATTTAATTTGATCAGCAACGCCTTCTTTAGCTGCAGCTAAAACCCCATAGCTTTGACCCCAACTTCCTAGATTTACAATATACCAATATCTTATATTAGCATCGTATGGATATTCTTTGATTAATTCCTTTCCAAGAATTTTCGCTTCTTCAAAAATATTTTTCTTAATTTCTAAATCTTGAATAACAAATTCACCTTTAAAATAAAGAGATTTAAGTAACATTAAAGATGAAAAATTATTCTTATCTGAATTTTTGAAGAAAAATATTGCAGAATCAATATTAGTATCCATTGCAATAATTCCATTTGCTCCATCAGATCGATTATCATAAAATTTCATTCCTTTTTCAAAATTAGTTTGTGAAAAAACAAATGAATTAACAATTAATATACTTATAAGAGACTTCATCTATAATGATAATAGGGATAACATAATATATATTAAAGCAGTTGTAGATATTATTGCTGTTGATGCTGTTTTTGCAAAAGGCCATGGTGTCATATCTACAGGAGATTTTGATTGTATTTCACTTTTTTTAATATCAGAATCTGATTTTGGTTTAATTAAACCAATTAGCAACATTATAAATACTGAAAAAACAAAACTTATAAAATATCCATGAAGATAATGTAATTCACCATTTGCATTTGATAGATAGTTTGGAACATTTTTAATGTTTATAAATGTAAAAAATGCATACATAGAGATTCCTACTAACATTCCAATTTTAGCAGCAATTGCTGGAACCCGTTTAGTTAAAATTCCTATTAAAAATATACCAATAATAGGAACACTATATAAACCATTAACTTGCTGTAGATATGTGAATATAGATTGCATCTGAGATAAAAAAGGAGCAATAATAATCGAGGCCAATGCTAAAAAAACACCAAATCTTTTTCCAACAACAACTATTAATTCTCCTGAAGCTCTTTTATTGATATATCCTTTATAAAATTGTAATGAAAATAAGGTTGAAGCACTATTTAAAGCGCTATTAAAAGAACTTAATATAGAACCCATTAAAACTGCTGCAAAAAGTCCAAGTGACCAATTGGGTAAAACATGTCTCACAATAGCTCCATATACTTGATCAGCTTTTGAAATGTTTAGATCTTCCATATGTAAAGCAATAAGACCTGGTAAACATAATAATATAGGCCCAATAAGTTTAAGCGAAGATGCAAATAAAACACCTTTTTGACCTTCAGCTAAACTTTTAGCAGCCATAGCTCTTTGTACAATTACTTGATTTGTTGACCAGTAAAAAATATTTATAAACATCATCCCCGTCAACAATGTTGGCCATGGAACTGATACAATATTTTCATCAACATTTGATATAGTTAAAACAGACAAATATTCTGGATTTTTATTTATCAGAATATTTAATCCATTAAAAAAAGATCCATTACCTAGAGAAAATAATGCTAATATAGGAATTGTTAAACCACCTATTAAAAGACCTATACCATTTAAAGTATCACTTACAGCTACGGATTTAAGTCCTCCAAAAATTGCATAAGAACTTCCTAATATGCCAATTATTGAAATAACCAACCACAAAGGAATATTTAAATCAAACATACCTATTAAAGCTAAAGAACCAGTATATAAAACTACTGGCAATAAAACTGTTACATATCCAAAAAGAAATAATCCTGAAACAATAGATCTAGTATCTTTATCAAATCTTTTTTCTAAAAAAGCAGGTGTAGTTGTAAAACCACTTGATAAATAAATAGGAAGGAATATTAAAGCAGTTGCAATCATTGCAAAACCACCAAGAACCTCCCAAGCTATGCCAACTAATGCTTTGTCACCAAAAATTGTGCCATTCAATCCAACTAATTGTTCTGTAGATAAATTTGTAAGAAGTAATGAGCCTGCTATAACTGGCCAAGAAAGAGCTCTTCCACCAGTAAAAAACTCTTCCGTTGGATTATCAGATTTTTTCATTTTGGAAACAATCCTATAGGTGAAAAAACCAACGGCTGCAGTAGCAATCAGAAATGAAATTATTGATATAAAGTTCATTAAAACACCATAAAATAATTAAGTAGTTAAACAATTTTGCCCATAAAAACAAGATTCAAACTTTTAATATTTTATAGGTTTATAAAATTAATTAACTTTTCTAATGAAATATTTTATATGGATTTTAAGTGTAATAATTTGGAATTATTTATTTCCAAATGCTGAACCTATTTATGATGTTCTGATGGCTATAATACTCAAACATATTTTTGATTTAAAAGATTTGTCTAGTAGACTAAAAAACTCATATCTTAAATAAATTATTAATATCTTTAAAAGATTTAAATTCTAAAGCATAACCATTAGGGTCAAAAAAAAACATAGTAGCTTGTTCACCAGGTTTCCCTTTAAATCTTATATAAGGTTCAATTTCAAATTCAATTTTATTTTTAACTAAATTATCCTTTAAAGTATGCCATGTATTCCATTCTAATACTGAACCAAAATGAGGAACAGGGACTTTATGTTCATCCACAGGGTTAAAATAATGTTTTTGTTTAAAATCATCAACAAAATGAAAAACAAGTTGGTGACCAAAAAAATCAAAATCTACCCATGTTTTATCTGATCTACCTTGTTCACAACCTAAAATATTTTTATAAAAATATATTGCTTTTTTTAAATCATTTACTGGATAAGCAGCATGAAAAGGAGGTATAAACTTCATATAAATAATTTAACAAACAAAATCATATGGATGAAAAGGGAATTTACTTTTACTCCTCCATTGATATTGATTCCTTGAATAAAAAAAAGCTATTTGTGCAGCAATAACTGAAGATATAAAATGGTCATTTTTTGATACAATAACTGGCAAGTTATAAATTTGTCTTTTTTTTAAAAAATTTAGAATATTTTGTTTTGCTTTTTTATTTTTTTTTACATTCTTTATATCTTCTTTATTTGCACCATTAATTAGCAATGAAACAAAAGGATGAACTTCAATTACTTTAGGTTTTTTTTTTAAAGTTTCTAAAACTCTTGTAATAGAAATTCCTCTCAAAGTTAAATAAGACATTCTTGTCATTGTTGGTGTCATTACAGAAGAAGTTTTTATATTCTTTTTTTTAAGAAATTCTCTTAGTGATTTATCACTTTCTCTATCACCTCCATTCATATTATAACTTAAAGGAGCATCTATTGCTAAAAACAAATCATTATTAATAGATAAATCTTTTACGATATTAAATATAAAATTATCGTCTGCACCAATCTTATAATCAATTAAATTAAGTTTTTCTTTTAAATGATCATATTTAAACCAACTAATAACCGTATCAATAATATTTACTGGACCTGAAAGATCAATACCAAAAAAAATTTGATTCATATTAAAATTTAAAGAAGTTTATTTAAAAAATTACAGAACTTTTATCAATGATGTTAATAGCATTGAGAATGTTTTTTTTTATAACAAAAACTTTCAAATCATGATTTTCAGAACCATATTTAGTCGAATTTATTATTTTTTTTTTATTATAATTAAGAGATTCTAAAAGTGAAATATTTATGATTGGGTTCAAATTAATTGAATTAATTGATAATTCTTTATTATCAAATTTATCAACTTTTTGAGGCAAGTTACCTGCAAATGAAGATCCATAATCACTTTGAATAGAAAGTATGAAAAGATCTTCGTCAAAAAGATCAATAAAATTGTTTTTTTCTAATATATTTAATTCATTTAAAGGGGATCTAAAAAAAGTATATCCATCACCATAATAATCATTTTGGTCATAATCCGTGATTGATAGCTCAGAACTTAAATCAATTAATGGGGCTTTTAATGATAAAATTCCATCATATTCAACCCATGTAAAACCTAAATCTCCTTCTAATAGTATCTTTGCTATACTTTTAAAGTTTTTTTCAGAATAATCCATAAGTTGATTAAGTTGAAATTCAGTAATAGCCTCCACTCTAATTGTTTGAATATATCCCCAAATTGAAACTAAATACATCAAATTTTCTTTATTTTTGATAAAAATTCTTTTTTTCCTAAAAAAAATGATTTTATTTTAAAAAGTGATCCAGATAAATCACCATTAAGTTTTTTATTTTCATAACCAGCTGAATTTATATACATATCGTTATAGTTTTCTCCAGCAAAACATACATTTGTGACTTTTCTTACAGGCATTTTTATTTTTTTTAACAATTCACCCTTAGAATTAATTTTTATTATACCCCAACCTTTCCAAAGAGCAATCCATAAATTATCCTGAATATCAACGCACATACCATCAGGTCTTCCCATTGTATCAAAATCAGTTACAAAAATGATTTTTCTATTAAAAATATCACCAGTTGACTTATCATAGTCAAATTCACTAACAGTACAATCCATGGAATCACAAAAATAAAATTTAGTTTGATTTTTATTAAAACCCATTCCATTTGAAGTACCAGTTTTCTCTATAACAATTGTTAAAGAATTGTCTAAATTTAATCTAAATAATGATCCTTTTTTTTCTTTTGTCGACATTATTCCACAAAAAACTCTACCCACAGGATCAGCAATGACATCATTAAATCTATTATTTTTTACATATGGTAATGATTTTATGATATCTTCAAATTTTCCATCATCCCATAATGAAATTCGACCTTCTTGCATAAAAAGTAATAATTTTCCATCATTATTAATTGAAAAACCTCCTATTTGACAATCATATTTCCAAGATTTTAAAAGTTTTGATTTAGGAAAATATTGAAAAATTTGTCCATTGGGTATATCTATCCAATAAAGACATTTTTTTTTTAAATGCCAGAGAGCACCCTCACCAATATTATTTTTAAGATTAATTTCAAGTTGAGGAGTAAAATTTTTATTCAATTATATCTAAGGTATAATATTTACTTTAAAAAAATTATTTTTATTATTTGATAATAATTTTGGGAAAATTGAACTAACATCATTTAAAGAAATTGTATGAAGCCAACCATCAATATTAATCTTTCCCTCCTCAAGCCATTTTAAAGTGTCAACATAATCATTTAACTCGAAATTACAGGAGCTAGTAATAATTTTTTCACTGGCAATTGTTAATGGATTAAATTTCATTTCTTGGTCATGAATAGCAATATTTACATAAGTTCCAGATTTAGCTAATAGCTTAGTACCTAATTCAAATGTTTCCGAAGTTCCAACTGTGTCAAAAACTGAAAAAGGAAGTGTGTTTGAAGTATTAATTTTAATTATCTCTAAAATCTTTTTAAAATCTAAATCTTTATTGTTAAGAGTTAAATCAGCTCCAACATTTTTAGATAAATCAAGAGAAAGTTCAGATTGATCAATTACTAGAACTTTACCAGCTCCTAATATTTTTGAAATTTGCACAATACTATTTCCTACTGGTCCTGATCCAATAATCAAAACAGGCATATCCTTTTTGATATTACCTTTTCTAGAAACATGACATCCAACTGCGAGAAGATCCATCATAGATGCTTTATCAAAAGATAAATTATTTGAAATCTCAAAAGCTGTATTTGCCCATGCTGGAACATATTCAGCATATGCACCTGGAAAATAATCCCTATCACCCCAACCTTGTCCATGTCCAATATGAATGGTATTTGGACATAAATGATCCATTTCATTCATACACGAATCACATTTTTCACATACCTTTGAACAAATAGGAGCAACTCTTTTACCAAGCATATTTTTATATTTTGGATTAATTACACCTACAACTTCTCCTGCGAACTCATGTCCAAGTACTATATTTGGAGGGTTTTCAATAAATTGTCCCAATGTATGTTGTCCCCATGGATTTTCTCCAAGATAATATCTAAGATCTGAACCACACAAACCACATGAATGAACTTTTATTAAAATTAACTCGTCATCATTGTAATCAAGTAAAGGCCACATAGGAATTTGCTTTAAAGAAAGTTTTTTTGGTTCTTCAAGAACAACGGCTTTGATTTTTTCAGGGAGAATTTGATTAGTGTATAATTGTCTTTTCATAACTATTAAATATTATTTATTAAGAAACCACCATCAACAGGAATTGAAATTCCAGTTACAAAACTTGAAGCTTTATCACTTGATAAAAATAATGTAGCGCCATGCAATTCATGTACTTTACCAAACCTTTTAAGGGGAGTATTTTGAATAATTGATTTTCCTCTTTTAGTTAATTCTTTTGAACCCTTCTTAAGTAATAAATCTTTGTTTTGTTTACCTATAAAAAATCCTGGAGTAATTGCATTAACTCTTATATTGTTTTTAGCAAATTCATTAGCAGTTGCATGAGTCAAATTTAATACAGCTGATTTTGCTGCATTATAAGCCCAAACTCCAGACAAAGGTTTAGTAGATGCTACAGAAGTTATATTTATAATTGAACCTTGTATTTGACTTAAGATCCAATATTTAGCAAAAATTTTAGTAGGTATGACTAATCCAGATAATAAATTATTTTTCAAAATTTCATTAAATTTATTTATATCTAAATTTATAAAAGAGGATTTTCCTGAATTACCTCCAACAGCATTTATTAAAATATCAACTTTTTTAAAATGTTGAATTGTTTTAGAAAGTGCTATTTTAACATTTTGTTCTGAAGATGTATCAACTGCAATACCCATACATTTATGATGATATTTATTTGATATTTTATCGAAAGCTTTGTCAATTGATTCTTTTTTTCTACTCCAAATCATTAGATTAGCTCCTGCTCTTAATAAAGCATCACTCATTGATAATCCAATTGCACCGGCTCCTCCAGTAATTACAACAGTTTTATTGTTCAAACCAAAAATATCATTTAAATAATTCATTTTTAATTAAAATCTATCACAGTTTTACATATATCATTATATGGTGTTAGCAACATCGATATAGCATCATTTATTTCAGTATAATGAAACCTGTGAGTTACAAGTCCATCTAAATTAATTTTTGAATTTTCTACCCATTTTAAAACAGTTTCAAACTTATTATTATGTAATCTTGAACCAACGATATTTAATTCATTTTTTGTTATATAGTATTGTGATATTTTAGATATTTGTTTTGTAAAACCTAATGTAACTACTGTACCTCCCTTAGCACAAAACTGAATGGACTTTTCAAAAGTTTCTGATGTGCAAGCTGCGTCAATCACTACATCAAAACCATGATTATTAGTAAATTCATTTAAGATGTTATTTTTGTTAATATCTATTCCCAAATTACTAGCACCAAAAGATTTTGCTCTATCAAGCCTTCTTTCATCAATATCAAAGACTACAGTTTTGGCTCCAATCATTTGGCAAACTTTTAAAATTGAAAGTCCAATAGCTCCTGCACCAATAATACATACTAAATTTTCTTTTTTAACTCCACCCCTACTCGTTGCTTGCGCTGCAATAGTAAATGGCTCAATAAGAGTAGCATTCTCATTTGATAGGCTATTTGGGATTTTAAATATTTGATTAGAATTTACCAATGCAAATTCTTGCATTCCTCCATCAATATGCACACCAAAAACTTTCAAGTCATTACATATATTATTTTTATTATTTAAACAAGAATAACAATTACCACAACTATTAACCGGATCTATTACAACTCTATCACCTTCTTTGAATAATTCATTGCTTCCAGGATCAACAATTTCTCCAAAACATTCATGTCCTATTATTCTTGGATAAGTAACGAAAGGGTTTGAACCTTTAATTATATGCATATCTGATCCACATATTCCAATTGATTTAATCTTAACTAAAAGTTTGTTTGAAGAAATTTTTGGAAAATCTTTTTCCTTTATTTTAATTGAATTGGGCTCTGATATAACAACTGCTTTCATTGTAGAATTTATATCTTTTTTAATATCTTACTTATAAAAAGAATTTACTAAAAATAATGAAATTTCAGGAAAATATGTAACAACAAATAAAACAACTAAACTCCCAAATAAAAAAGGAACTATAGCTTTCGTAATCTGTTCCAAAGAAACTTTTCCAATTGAAGAAGTTACAAAAAGACAAATTCCAACTGGAGGTGTAGATAACCCTATCATTAAGTTTAATACAGCTATTACAGCAAAATGAATTGGGTCTACTCCAACAGAAACTGATACCTTTAATAATATTGGAAATAAAATGACTAAAGCTGCAATTGTTTCCATAAATGTCCCAACAAAAAGCAAAAGTATATTTATTAAAAAAAGCATTATATATTTATTACCTGTAATTGATAAAAAGAAATTTGCTATTTGTTGAGGAATTTGTTCACTTGCTAAGATCCAACCAAAAACATTAGCAAAAGCTACTAAAATCATTATTGATGAAGTTGATATCATAGTTTCAATTAAAATTTTGTATAAGTCTTTTATTTTAAGGCCAAGAAAAAAAATTCCAATAAAAAAAATATAAAGAGAAGCTATTATTGAAGCTTCTGTTGGAGTAAAAACTCCAGCTAAAATACCAAAAAGAATCAAGGGTATAGTAAATAAAGAGAGAATTGATTTTTTAAAAATTAAAAATATTGTTTTAAATGATGATTTATTACCTTTTGGATAATTATTTTTTTTTGATATAAAATAAGAAATACACATTAAAACAATAGCTAAAATCAATCCAGGGATTGCTCCTGCAATAAATAGTTTTGTAACTGACATACCAGTTAAAGTTCCTACAATAATCATCGGTAAACTTGGAGGAATGATTGGTCCAATTGTTGATGAAATAGAAGTTATAGCTGATGAAAAAGCAGCATCATAACCTTCTTTTTTCATTGCAGGAATCATGACTCCTCCTATACTAGCTGAATCAGCAACTGCAGTTCCTGAAATTCCAGAAAAAACCATAGAAGAGCCAATATTTGCAAGTGATAACCCACCAGTAATATGTCCAAATAATGAATTTGAAAAATCAATTATTTTATCAGTTGCACCTGATTTATTCATCAAATTTCCAGCTAATATAAATCCTGGAATACATAATAATACAAATACATCTAGCCCAGCAAAAAGTTTTTGAGGAAAAACAACCAAAGGAATATCATACGCCAACAAATAAAGTAGGCTTGAAATACCTAAAGAAAAAGAAATTGGAAAACCAATAAGTAATAAAATTAAAAAGGATGTAAATAAGATTAACATTATAGCTTAATCTATATTTTTCTAAAAAGTTGAAATATATAAAAACACATAATTGATAAAGGTATAATAAATATAGGAAAATAAAACCATAACATATTAATACCCAATGATGGGGATGTCTGCAATGAACCAACTTGAAGAAATTTGATTGATTGAAATTGGATCAAAATCATAAAAATTATTATTGAATATTGGATAAATTTTTGAATCAAAAATTGATTTTGATTTGAAAATTTATTAATAATAAGATTGATAGAAATATAAGAATTTTCTAGTACACAAAGACCACATGAAAAACTAATAGAATATATAAAAAAAAATCTTGATAATTCTTCTGTCCAAGGAGGTGCTTGCACTAAAAAAAATCTTGAGAAAACCTGTAATAAAACTGTTGAAATAAGTAAAATAAAAAATGTTGTTGTTAGAAATTTAGATAAACGAGTAATATAATTTTGAAGATTATTTAACATTTATCATTTCATTGTAGATTTGTTTTTGTTCTTCATTAAGAGATAGAAAAATAGAATTTTTAGACTTTTCAATAAATGCGTTTTTTTCTACTTCAATAAATTTCATTCCTTTATCAATTAGTTGAGATTTTAATTGATCTTCATCTTTAAAGAAAAGTTTATGTTGATAAGATTGCATATCATCACCAGCTTTCAATATAATTTTTTGCATATCAAAAGGCAATGATTTTAATTTTTTTTCACTTAAAACAACATAAATCCAACTTGTAACATGTGATGTCAAATTACAAAACTTTTGAACTTCACTAAATCCCGCACTATTAATTAATGATAATGGGTTTTCTTGTGCATGAATTGTATTTTGTTGAAGTGAAGTAAAAACTTCAGAAAAAGCCATTGGAGTTGGTTTTGCACCTAATGATTGCCAAAATGAAACAAAAAGCGGAACATTAGGAACCCTTAAAATAATTCCATTTAAATCATTAGGGTGAATTATGGGTCTATTAGATGTAAGATGTCTAGGTCCTCTTATAAACCATGAAATTGGTCTTATATTTATTTTTTCAAGTAAATCTTTTTCAATAGACTTACCAATTTTACCATTTGCGATTTTTTGAAGATGATCAAAATCTCTGATTGCATACGGTATAGCAAGCATAGCAGCTGAAGGAACCCAATTCTGAAAAGCTTCTCCAGCAATAGTCATATCCACTGTTCCTAACTGGAGACCATTGATTAAATCAATTTCTTTTCCAAGTTGTTCATTAGGATAAATTTTAATTTTAATTTTTCCATGAGATCTTTCTTCAACAATCTTTTTAAAGTATAAAGATGATTTATTCCAAATATCTTCTTCATTAGCTAAATGACCAAGCTTTAGAACGTAATTATTATTATCAGAGCAAGAATAAGACAAAAGAATAAAAAAAAGAAAAAATATTTTATGTAGTTTTTTAATTTGATTCATTGTTCTAATTATTATTTGAGTAATGTTTAATAATTTCATTTTCACCATAATTATTGGGACCAATATCTCCCTTTTTAAATAAAAAAAACCAATAAGGAATTAATCCAATAATAGTAAATGGTAATAATATATTCCAACCAGATTTATTGATATCATGTAATCTTCTAATACTTAATGATAAAGAGGGTATAAAATTAATTAATTGAATTATTGGAGCTAGGTTATATTGACCAGAAGCAATTAAAATAAAAATAAAAATTAAGTTAAAGATTAAAACATTAATTAGTTCATTTCTTGAAGATCGACCTTTAAAATTTATTAAATTTTTAAAATATACTGACTCAATTGATTGTACAAAATTCATGATAGTTTAATTTTTAATATAATATTAAAAAATAATGATTTTCACCATTTATATAGTGATTTTTACATGTCTTCAGGGAAAGTTTAAAAAGTGGTAGCGGAGCAGGGACTTGAACCCCGGACCTCTGGATTATGATTCCATTGCTCTAACCAACTGAGCTACTCCGCCATTTCTTCATTTTCTCGTCAATCTTTTTAACATTTGGTTGCTTGTTAAAATTAATATTTAAAATCATAGTACCCCACCTTTAGTAACCCACCTAGTCAAATTTAATCAAAAAACCTTGATTTATAAGAGTAATAAATTAACAATATTTATATATTTTTCATAAATAAGACCAATTAAAAATAAAAACCTCACTAATCATAATTAAATATATTATTTATAATGATTAATGAGGTTTAAATGAAAAATGAGAACTACTATTTAATTATTCAGCAGTAAAAACTTGAAAACCTGAGTATGATTCCATTTCATGCTCGGATAAATCTAAGCCTTTGATTTCTTCTTGTTCTGATACTCTTACACCTATTATAGCATTTAATATTTGAAAAATTATAAAAGCTAAAATAAAACATGTAATTCCATATCCTAAAACACCAATTAATTGTGTTACAAAAGATTTATCTGCACTAAAAATACCTACAGCTAAAGTTCCCCAAATTCCACAAATTAAGTGAACTGATACTGCTCCAACTGGATCATCTAGTTTCAATTTATCTAACTGTAAAACAGATAATACGACAAGAATTCCAGCAATAAAACCAATAATTATAGCACTAACTGGAGTAACAACATCAGCTCCAGCTGTAATTCCAACTAAACCAGCTAATGAACCATTCAATACCATTGATAAGTCAGGTTTGCTACTAATGGACCATGAAGCAATCATAGATCCAATTACACCAGCAGCAGCAGCTAGGGTTGTGGTAACAAATACTAATGAAACTCCTGCAGGATCAGCAGATAAAACTGAACCTCCATTAAAACCATACCATCCAAACCATAGTAAAAACACACCTATTGAAACAAGTGGCATATTATGACCCATAATAGGTTTTATGCTACCATCCTTCATATATTTTCCTAATCTTGGACCTAATACAATTATTCCAGCTAAGGCAGCCCAACCGCCAACACTATGAACTAATGTTGAACCAGCAAAATCATGAAATCCCCTTTGAGACAACCAGCCACCACCCCAATGCCAAGAACCAACGATTGGGTAAACAATAGCTACATAAATTGCAGAAAAAATTAAAAAACTACTTAATTTTATTCTTTCAGCTACTGCACCAGATACAATAGTTGCTGCAGTCGCTGCAAACATAGCCTGAAATATAAAATCAGTATAATATGTATACGCACCATCGGCATATTCTATTAATCCACTTGCACCATCTGGTAATGAAAGACCAAAACCAGCAAAACCTATATACCCATTAAAATCACCAGGATACATTAAATTGAATCCACACAAGAAATAAGTCAAAATACCAATTGCAACTATACTAATGTTTTTAAAAAGTATATTCACAGTATTTTTAGATCTAGTTAAACCAGATTCAAGTGCTGCAAAACCTAAATGCATGATAAATACAAGTAGAGTTGAAACAAGCATCCAAGTATTATTGGCAGTAAACATTGCGTCAGCTGCTCCATGAGCATCAGCAAATAATAAACCTCCACCAAAAATTATAATAAATGAAAATAAAATTTTCTTTACCATTATTAAAATCCCCTTAATATATTTTTTCTTATGAGAAAATATATTTAATATATTTTTGAGAACAAAGTATTTTTTCTAATTAATTTAAATTTTATATAAATTACTGAGGTTTTATAATATTTAAAAGTTCTAATGACAACCTTACCCCAACGCCAGAAGGGCCAGTTGGAATATATGGTAGATCTTTTCCTTGCCATGCTGTACCTGCTATATCTAAGTGGACCCATGGAGTGTCATTAACAAATTCTTTTAAAAAAGCACCCCCTGCAATTGTTCCAGCTTGTCCAGGAGATCCCAAGTTTTTTACATCTGCTATTTTACTTTTAACATGCTCACAATATTCTTCCCACAATGGCAATTCCCAACATCTTTCAGAAGTTATTTCTCCAGCTTGCAATATTTGTTGAATTAATTTTTTATTATTTCCCATTATACCCGTAGCAATATGTCCTAAAGAATATATTACAGCTCCAGTTAAAGTTGCAAAATCAATCATAAATTTTGGTTTATAAATTTCATTTATATAAGAAAGGGCATCAGCGAGAACCATTCTGCCTTCAGCATCGGTATTTAATATTTCTATAGTTTTACCATTATAAGCTTTTACAATATCACCAGGTTTTATTGCATTACCTCCAGGCATATTTTCAGTAGCAGCAATTGCACAAACTAGATTATAATTAGGTTTTAATTCCTTAACAGCCTTCATTATTCCTAATACTGTTGCTGCTCCACACATATCAAATTTCATTTCATCCATTTTTGGTGAAGGTTTTATAGATATACCTCCAGTATCAAACGTAATTCCTTTTCCTAAAAATGCATATGGTCTTTCACTTTTATCCTCTGCTCCATAATATTCTAAAATAATAAATTTGGGTGGCTCGTATGTTCCTCTAGCAACAGCAGCAAATGACCCCATTCCTAATTTTATAAATTCTTCACGATCAAAAATTGTACATTTAATTTTAGAAGATGTTGCAATTTCTTTTGACTCATTAGCTATTTTTGATGGGGTGAGTACATTACTAGGATGATTTGCTAAATCTCTTGCATAGCATGTAGCATTACTAATAATCACAGAATCATCAATTGCAGATTTGTTACCATCTAAAATGGAACATTTAAATTTAAATTCTTTTTTTTCATACGTTTTATAATAATTAAACTCATAGGATCCTAAAATCAATCCCTCAACTATAGACTTAGTTAATAAATATCTATTTTCATTTAATTTATCTTTTCCAAATAACTCAATAATAAAATTTGATAGTTCATTTTGTTTAATTGCTTTAATGGCTGTACCTGAACAACCTCTTAATTTATCAATTGAAAATTCTTTAGAGTTTCCAAGACCAATTAGTAATATCTTGAAATTATTTTGAGAAACATAAATTAGTGATGAAGAATATAATTTTCCTTTAAATTTTGTATTTAAAATAACGTTATTAAACTGCTCATTTATTTTTTTACCTGTTTTACTTAATCCAAGATCTTCAAAATATCCAAGTACATAAAGTTCATGAACATTAATGTCATTTAAATTTTTTGTTGAAATTATTTTACTAATTATTGACACTATTTAATCTCCATTTAAAAAAACTATAAAATTTTTAACAAAAAAAAAGGGTTGTATAACGACAACCCTTTAGATCAAAATAATAAAACTTAAATTGATTCTTTAGATGATTTTGTGGATTCACAAGAAGAACCAACTTTAGCACTAGCTTTTTTTGAATCATAATCACATGATGATTCAGACTTAGCTGAATATCCTGCGTTTATAATAACATTTTTTATTTGAACTGCATTTATTTTATTAGGCATAAATTCTACTTTTGCAGTTTTACTATCAAAACAAACATCAGCATTTTTAATACCTTTTTGACTATTCAAGGCAGTTTCAATTTTAGTTGCACAAGCTTCTTCGCAAGCCATTCCATCAACAGCCAATGTCATTGTCTCTGTAGATTTATTAGAATCAGAGCCAATCAAACAGGTTGAACCAACAACAAATACTGTTGAAAATAATAAAATAGCTACTAAAGGTAATTTTTTCATTTAAAATACTCCATTATGATAAAAAAAATTTATTATAAAAAAATTAAAATTCCAACAAGTGATAGTAATTTCTAAAATACAATCTTATTTATTTTTAATTAGTAAAGCTTTTTTAACATCAACACTCAAAAGAAAAAATAACCCAATTGTAAAAAAAAATAAAACAACGAAAATACCAGCTCTTTGAGATTCAAAACTTTTAGTAATTATTCCCAGAAGAAAAGGTCCTAAAAAAGATGTAAACTTTCCAGAAAAAGTATAAAAACCAAAGAATTCATTTGAATATTTTTTTGGTACCATTCTGGCCATTAATGATCTACTTGATGCTTGATTTGGTCCTGAAAAAATTCCAACCAAAATACCAGCTAACCAAAACATGTTTTTACTTTGTGCACTAACAGCCAAAATTGTTCCTATAATCAAGCCAATTAAACTTATTAATATTGTTTTTTTCCCACCAATCCAATCATCAATAGGACCAAAAATTAATGAACCTAAACCTGCAGTAATATTTAAAATAATACCAAAAAACATAATTTCAGAAAATGAAAAATTAAAGGTTCCTGCAGCGTAAATTGCTCCAAAAGCAAAAATTGTGACTAAACCATCATTATAAAAAAGTCTAGCGATCAAAAATTTACTTATTTCCTTGTAATCATTTAATTGACGATATGTTTTCTTTAATTGATTTAATGAATCATTAAATAGTTGAAAAATATTTTTTTTTATTTTTACTGATTCATCTCTCATAGATTGAATTAAGGGAATTGAAAAAAATATAAACCAAACAGCAACAAGTAAATTTGTAGCTCTTATATTTTGCCCATTGTTACTAAAACCAAACCATGGATTATCTGTTTCAACAAAACCAATCATTGCTAAAAACATTACAACTAACCCACCCATAAAACCTGCAGACCAACCATATCCTGAAATTTTACCAACTCGATCCATTGATGTTATATCAATTAAGTAAGCATTATAAAAAACTTGTCCCAATTCAAAAGAAACATTAGCTATTATAAAAAGAAATAAAGATTGAAAAACCATCCCTTCTGATGGAAAAAATAATAAAATGGTCGATAAAGAACTTATCACTGCAGTATATATCAAAATCTTCTTTTTTAATCCTCCTTGATCCACAATAGCCCCAAGAAGTGGTGATAAAATTGCTATTAAAATTGCACTTATTGATATCCCTCTTGACCAAAATAATGTGCCTGTGATTTCATCTGGAGATATTACTTGTGTGAAATAAGTTGCATAAACAAAAGTAACAACTACAGTAAAAAAAGCTGAATTCCCAAAATCATATAAACACCAAAAGAAAATATGTTTTTTATTATTGATCAATTGTTTTCCCTACCAAAGTTGAAAATAAGTTATGAAAGATAAATTTACTCGATATGCATGCCAATTATGTTTTGTTATAATTGGTATATTTAAGGATAAATCTAATTCAAAAGGTATTGAAGTTATTTGATTACTAAAATAAGTATTATTTAATACCAACGACAACTTTTGATATAATATAAAAGTTTTTGTATCATATCCTTTATGAATTTCATTTCCACCACTCATCCATTCATTCCAAAAATTATTTTTTGAAAAATATTTATCTCTATTTTTATAATACCAATATTGTCCAACAGAAAAGGACAATCTTTTAGGAATCAATTCAATCGATGCATTAATGTAAGCCAAACTTTCATTACCTAACTTCATTCTATATGTTTCCCCCAACGTAGATAAAATTGATTCATCATTAATTATAAAAGTTCCCCGAGGAGAAACACGTGTATTAAATTTTCCCTCCTTATTAAATGTTGATCTGACAAACCAATTAAATCTTATTAACCTTGATCTGTAATTTGAATAAAATTCTCCAAAGAGAGATGCATTTAAAGATGATATTCCTTTTCCTAATGGTAATTCTTTGAATTGATTTGGAACTAATAAATCATTTTTTTGGTACTTGTTCAATAATTTCGATGAGGGTATAGTTAAACCTATTCCTCCGTAAATAGAAAAAATAGATTCACTAACCCAAACAGGTGATCCTAAAAGATGAAAGTTAACCCCTAATTTAATATCTCCTAATCCGCTACTTGATGTTTCGGGATAAAAATAGTTTAAAATTGAATCAATAGAGGTTGAATCCATATTTTGAGAAAATGGGTTATAATTTGGATCATAAATTACTTTGAATGGGTCATCTCCAGAATTTAATGCCCAAAGAATAGAATAATCTTCATTTTCTATATAATATGTATCATAAACTGAATTAATTTTTTCAAACATAAAAACTGGTATCGAATCTTTAATAGGAGAATTAAAAATATTTTCAAAGTTTGTTTTGTTATTATTGTGATAATTCAAAAAACTTTCAATATCACCATTCTCAAATTTCATACCATTCCAAGACCATGATTCATTTTTATATGCATTAAAAAACATTGGAATTGAAAGTATAAATGTCGACTTGTTTGAGATTCCGAATTCTATATCATACACTATTTTATTATAATTAAATTTACTATCTGAATTAAGTATTTGACCAATTAGCTGTAAAGAATCAGTTCCAAAAAAATTTTCAGTAAAGTCAAACAATTCAAAACCCCATCCTTCATTTAAAGATAAAGTATTAAAATCAGTAATTATTTTTTGTACATTTTCCGAAACAGTTATTTCTAAATCACCTAAATCATTTAAATCTTTGAATGAATTTTCATTTTTATGATCAAAATATTTTAAATTAAAATTTTTTAATGTAAAAACTTCTTGAGGCAATCCATTTACTCCATTTGATGATTTCCATTGAGAAATTGATTGCTCACTATTTACTGAAATTCTCCATACATTTTTTGGTAAAGTAAAATTTGAAAAAGCATTTAAAAATGATAGAAAAAGAAAAAATATTAATACATTTTTCATCAATTGTATATTAAAAAACGTTTTCTAAATTCATTGAATTTTATTATTTCTTTTGACCATGTAGCAGAAAGTTTATTAATATCTCGTTTTTGAGAAATAAATAATCTTAGATAATTATGACCATATAAATAATCAATATAATTTGAACCTGTCCATTTAAATCTTCGATCTAAATTTGCAACAATTGACAAAATTGAAAGAGCAGTATGCAAAGGGTCGAATTTATCAATATCAACAATCTCTAATTCAACTCCATAACATTTTACCCCTCTATAAAGAGGATTTGAAATCAAAGGAGATAATGAATCAGGGATAAATTCAGTTTTTCTAAAAATTACTCCTCTAAGATTTTTTTTTCTTAATCCGGATATTAATTGATCTGGTACTAGCCAAGGAGAACCTATCAATTGAAATGGTTTTGATGTACCCTCTCCGAATGAAAGATTTGTACCCTGAAATAAAGTCATTCCATAAGATAATTTAAGACTTATAAAATTATTGATGTTTTTCCAATATGGTAAGTTCATATCTTTATTTGATAATGATCGGGTCCAGTTTGACATTGGTAGAATGGATAAATCACATTTCACAGATTGTCTTATCCACCCTGTTTCATTTATCATTAAAGCATATTCTCCTATTGTAAGACCATGCCTAATTGGAACGAGATGATAACCTATAAAAGATTGATATTTTGGCCTTACAACAGGACCGTCAATAATCAAACCATTTAATGGGTTTGGTCTATCCAACAACAGAACAGGAATGGAATTTGTAGCAGCTGACTCCATAATTTTAGTTAAAGTAGTAATAAGAGTATGAAATCTAATTCCAGTATCTTGAATATCAACCAAGATAATATCAATATCAACCAAATCATTTGTTTGAGGAATATATTCATTATTCCACAATCTTTTGATTTTTGAATTAAAAATTATATCAATATTATCTTCAGATGCTTCTATATTTTGATAAGAATTTAAAAGAATACCATATTGTGGGGTAAAAACAGTTTTAATTTGAAAAAAATCTCTATAATCAGCTAACACGTCCAACATGTGTTTTCCTGTTCTATCAACTGCAGTTTGATTTGTGAAAATCGCAATTTTCTTATTTTTAATTAAATCAAAATTCCTTTCTATTAAAATATCTAAACCAGTGAATATACCTGGAACTGACTCCATATTTGGAATATTGATTATTTTAGAATTTTTAAAATTTTGAGAAAAAATTAAGTTAAATATTATTATGACAGAAAAAAATTTTATATTCATTTTGAAAAAAATTTATTTAAAGTAAATGCAAAAGTAATCATAATTAAAAAACCTATCAATGTAAATAGTGGCCATGCAATATTTGTAAAATTGACAATGTAAATCATACTTAGGATAGATGAAATAAAACTTAAAAAAATAAAATTTATAGGAATTTTCTTTTTTATAAAGTTTAAAACGAAAAAACCAAGCATTCCTCCATACGTAATTGATGATATTGATAACGCTATTTCAATTAAAGGACCAGATGTAGAAGTAAAGATCAGTGCGCTAAATGATATTATTAATGCCCATAAAAAAGAAATGAATTTTGAAAATTTAATATTATAATTATCGGGCATAATATCTTTAATCCAATCTGTCATGGTTGATGAGGATAATGAATTAATTGAAGAACTCAAGGTTGACATTGCAGCCGAGAAAATTGCAGCAATTAAAAAACCTTTTATTCCAGAAGGAATATGATTTATTAAAAATGAAGAAAAAACTTCATTTGCATTAACCTCTTTACCCTCATAAAAAACCCAAATACCAACTCCTATGAAGAGAAAAATACTAAATTGTAGAAATGCAATTAAACCACTACCTATTAATGCCTTCCTACTAGAATGAATATCTTTGGAACTTAATAATCTTTGAACCATTAAATGGTCAGTCCCATGAGATGCTAACGAAAGAAAAATTCCTCCAAAAAAAGAAGTGAAAAAATTATATGGATTAGTAAATGGATTAGAAAATTGTAAAAAAATGAATTTTTCATTTTTGAAACCAGTTGTAATGATTGAATTAATACCACCATCTACATAATTAGATAAATAATATATTGTGAAAAATGCACCTAAAAAATAAATGAAAAATTGTATACTATCAGCCCAAACAACTGATTTGATTCCACCATAAATTGCATACAATAAAGTTGAGAGAGTTATTATAAAAATACAAATAGAATATGACCAATCTGTAATCAATGACAATGGAATTGCAGTCATGAATAATCTAACACCATCAGCTAAAACTCTTGTTATTTGAAAAATCACAGAGACAAATCTTTGAATATTTCTTCCTAATTTTATTTTTAAAATTTCATATGTTGATTCAATTGAATTATTAAAATAATGGGGTAATAAATAAATACTAATTAAAATCCTTCCAACAATATATCCCAAAGATAATTGAAGAAATCCAATATTACCTAAATATGATAAACCAGGTATACTTAAAAAAGTGAGAACGGATGTCTCTGTAGCAACAACAGAAAACATTATTAAATACCAAGGAAGTTTTTTTTCTCCGAGAAAATATTCTGAAGTAGAAGCTTGATTTCTTCCATTTATGTAACCAACAGATAATATTATAATAAAATATAAAATTAGTACTAAAAAATCTAAATTTTCCAATTTAATTGAATTGTTTAAGAGTTTGCATTACATCATCATGAAAATTAATTCTAAAATCTCTCATTCCGGGTTTATTCCTAGATGGGTGCACTCTATTGGTTAGTACAATAATTCCTATTTTTTCATTTGGATCAATCCAAATTGATGTTCCAGTAAATCCAGTATGTCCATAACTACCATTAGAAAAAAAGTTGCCAGCTAAACTACCTTTTTTTGATGGAGTATCCCATCCTAATGCTCGATTTGAATTCTCTGGAAGATTTTGCTTAGAAACAAATTCTTTTATGATATCAGCATTAAAATATCTCTTTCCTTCTAAATGTCCACCGTTTATCATCATAAGACAAAATCTAGCTAAATCATCAGATGTTGAAAACAATCCAGCATGTCCTGCAACACCACCCAATTGCCAAGCCCTTTCATCATGAACTACCCCTTTTAATAATCCTCTTTGATAAACCGTATCAATTTCTGTTGGAACAATATCTTTAAAATAACGCTCTTCAGGATTAAAAAAAGTATTTTTCATTTTTAATGGTTTAAAAATATAATCAGAGCATAATTGTTCAAATTTTTTATTAGAAACAATCTCATAAATATTTTTTAATAAAATAGGACCGAAATCACTATAAACGTAGTCTGAACCAGGTTTATTAATTAATGGTTTATTTATTATTTCTGATAAAATTTTATCTTTTGAATAATCAATTGGAAATGTATCAAATGGCATTAAACCTGAAGAATGAGTTAGAAGATGTCTAATAGTTACTTTATTTTTATTTTCTCCTGAAAATACAGGAATAAAATCTTTTATAGGCTCATCAAGAGGTAATTTCTTTTGTGCAAATAATTTCATAGCAACGGGCGTTGTAGCAATAACTTTGGTTAAAGAAGCTAAATCATATATAGATTGTGAATGAATCTTATTTTTTTTTTCGTAGGTCTGAAAACCTGATTGAAAGTTTAAGACTTTTTTTCCATCTTTTAATACAACAACAGATGCTCCTGGAAAAATTGAATTATTAATTGCTTCATTAATAATTCTTTTAGCACTGGAAAAATCATAAGAACTATAATCTTCTATTATAGTATTATTTTTATATCTATTTAATCCTTTTCCCTGTGGGAGGTTTTTAGAAAGAGTAACAGGAAGCTTTCCATTTATTTCTTCTGATCCAAAAAGAGCATTAACCATTGCATTCATAGAAATCGAACCGTAATAATAAGCTAGTAAATATGTTTCTATTGAATCAACGTCTTTTAAATATGGTGATCCAAATGAAGTTACAATGATGGGTTTATTTGTTTTCTGCAGTTTTTCAATTAATTTTCTGTGTGATGGATCAATTGTATAGGTACCAAGATCTTGAGCAACTCTTATTAAAAGTGATACTATTATTAAATCTGAATTTTCATAATCACTTATTATTTTATTAATTTCAGAATTTGAAAGATTTTTTGAATAAAAATCAGACTTTACATTTCCATGAAGTCTTGAAATTTTCGATCTATAATTATTAGAAAATTTTAACATTCCTTCATTAGTCGCTAATAACAAATGACCAATATGTTTATTTTTTGATATATCTATAGGAATTAAATTATTTTTATCATTAACTAAGGTAATAGATTTTTTTGCTGATTCAGAAGCAATTCTTTTGTGAGAAAATTTTCCCAATATTTCTCTTGAGTCTTTAAAATCTATTTTTTTATTATTCCATAAATCTAAATCAAATTTTGATTTTAAAATCCTTTTTACAGATTGATTAATTCTCTCTTCAGAAATTCTTCCATTTCTAACGGACTCAATCACGCCTTTAATTGCTGATAAATTATCAATAGGTAGCAAAATAATATCTGAACCTGCTTCAATTGTTTTTATTGCGGCTTCTGCAGACCAATAAGATTCAGTAATACCTCCCATTTCCATTGCATCAGTTACAATTAAGCCATCATATTTAAATTCATCTCTAATAATTTTTCCACTTAATTCATATGATAATGTGGCTGGTGTTTTTGTTGAATCCATACTTGGTACAGCTATATGCCCTGTCATTATCATTTTAACATTAGCATCAAGTGACTTTTTAAAAGGTAATAAATCAATTTCTCTGAATTTTTTTTCACTTTTATTAATAATTGGAAGTGTTGTGTGAGAATCAGTTTCAGTATCACCATGTCCAGGGAAATGTTTGATACAAGCAATAATGCCATTATCCTGACATCCTTTAATAAATTCAGAAGAATACTTTGTTACTATTTCAGGAGTGTCACCATATGATCTAAAATTAATTATAGGATTTTTAGGGTTACTATTCACATCTACAACAGGAGCAAATGTAATGTGAACACCAAGTGCTCTTGCCTCTATTGCTGTTATTCTACCATGTTCATATGATAATTTAGGATCATTTGTTGCAGACATTGCCATGCTTGAAGGAAAAAGTGTAGCACCAGATACTTTTTGACCAACTCCTCTTTCAAAGTCAGCAGCAACTAATAATGGAATTTCAGAGAAACTTTGCAATTCGTTTAAATTAAAAATAGTTCCATGAGCAGATCCAACATAAGTCACAATTCCTCCAATATAATGTTTAATAATCATCTTTTTTATTTCAATAAATCTTGGATCATCATTTCTATAAAAATCTCCTGTATATCTAAGCATAAACATTTGACCAATTTTTTGTTCTAAAGATAATTTATTGACCATTGAATTAACATTAATTGATGATGCAGATAAAAAAATATTAAAAATTAGAATATTTAAAATTATTATTTTAATCACGTTAAAATTATTTAATAACCTTTTTTGCTCTTTTGTCAGAAATAGAAGTAAATAAATTATAGGGATTAAGGCCTACATCCTCTGCAATAATTTCAATTGGTATATGATTGTTATTATCTTTACCCCAAATTAATACTTTTTCACCTTCTTCTGGTTTATCATTATCAAAATTTACCATAAATTGATCCATACAAACTCTTCCGCATATTTTATATTTTTTGCCATTCCAACTTACATAACCTCTTTCAAACCAAGCTCGTGGCATTCCATCAGCAAAACCAACTTGTATAACACCAATATTTGAAGATTTTGAGGTTTTATATAACCCTCCATAACTTATTGGAGTATTTTTTTTAACTCTTCTAACCAATACAATTTGACCTTTAAAATTCATCACAGGTTCTATTTTAGGAATCTTTTTCAATGAGCTGGATGGTAATGCACCATAAAGCAACATTCCTACTCTAACTAAATTATAATTAGAATTATCTAAATTTGAAACACCTCCACTATTTGAAATATGCACCCATTTCAAATCTATTTTATTTTTGATATTATTTAAAATATGATCAAATCTTGTTTTTTGTTCAATTGCAAAAGATAAGTCACCCTCATCTGCTGTGGCTAAATGAGTATATATACCTTCAGGAGGTACATTAATTTTTTCAATAAGATGTTCAAAAAATTGTACTGAACTTTCATATGGAATTCCTAATCTTGTCATTCCTGTATCAATTTTTAAATGATACTTTGGACACTTTTTATATTTTTTTATATTTTCTTTAAAAATATCTAAATCTGAAAACCAAGAAACGTTTACAATTATATTATATTTTATTGCTAGTTTAAATGATTCATTTGACAATCTTTCAAAAATAATAATATCAGTATTGATTCCATTATCTCTAAGTTCAATAGCTTCATCAATTGTAAAAACTGCAAGAAAATTAATTCCTAATGACTCTAAATGTTTTGATATAGGAATTACACCATGACCATAAGCATCTGCTTTAACTACAGCTAATAAAGAAGTTTTACCAATTAACTTCTTAATGTTAAGATAGTTATTTTTTAACCTATCTAAATCTATTTCTATAATAGGTTTAGCCATAATTAGTATAGTTTTTATATTGATTTGGATTAATATTTTCTAAAACAGTTAATCCGCCAAAAACAGATTTATAATCGCTTTTAATCCAATTTATATTAACTAATTTTGAAAAAAACAATTTCCTATAAAATTCATTTTTTAAAATTATTGAACCATGAATTCCAATTGTATCAAAAAAATTGTTTTTTGATTTTAAATCAGTTAAAATTTCTTTAAGACCTTCACAACCGTCATCACATATTTTATAAGCAATTTCATTTCCCATTTCAGCTAATTTAATGATTTTTGGTGATAAATTAGCTAATACAAATTTGCCTTCATGCCCTAAAGCATAATCTAAAACATCATCAAAATTTTTTTTATTATAATGTTCTTTTACAAGATCAATTAGTTCATTGCAAAAATTATTTTTAACAATATTTTTATTTGAAATAAGAAAAAGAATAAGAGTTTTTGCAATCCAATATCCACTACCAACATCATTATTTTCATATCCTAAACCGCCAGATATAATTAATTTTTTATTTTTATTTGAATTAGATATTCCTATGCTACCTGTACCAACCAATAATGTAGTTCCTTTATTATTACCCCATATTGTTTTATGTGCAAGTTCGGCATCTGAAGTCAATATAATTTTACTATTTGTATAGAAATTTTTAAAAAAACTATTTAAATCGTTTTTATATTTTTTATTACTGATTCCAGCTAAGCCTAAAACAATTGATTTAATATCATTTTTACTAATATTGTTTAATTCTTGAATTTTTTTTAATTCATTAAATAAATTTTTTAATCCGTCAGATCCATGAAAATTAGGATTGCTACCTGAAGTTGAATATTCATACTTTAATTTTTTTTTAATATCAGCAATTAAAAAATCTGTTTTTGAACCTCCGCCATCAATTGAAATAATTAAATTATTTTGATTCATATTTTTCTAATAAATGAATTTTTAAATCGTTAAAATTGTTAAATATTTTAGTAGAACATCCTAAAATCCATGAACTAGTTTTACTTATAGGAAAATTTAAAATAAGATATACTGGTTTTGAAAAATAATATGCCATTGTTAATTCCCCATGTGTTCCACCACCAAGAATAACAGAATCATCCCATAAACAAATAACATAGTCTGTATCTTCTTTTATAAATGATAAATCCCTGTCAATGATTTTATGAATAACACTATTAAATTTTTTTGGATTTTTATTAATCCAATTTCTATAATTTTTTATTTCGTATTCACTTAAAGTTTTATTTTGAATTTCAACTGGATCTATAACATCATGGTTAAGATTTTCGTTCAACCATTTTTTAATTTTAATTCTCCATAAAGATCCGGAATCTTTTGCATTTTCCATACCCCCTGATAAATAAGCAATCATGAACTATGATTTTTTGAATATAAATAAATATTCAACATATAATTAATTATTATAAAAAAAAGAACAAAAATTAGAAAAATCATACTATAACTATTTTCAAATAAAATTGATCTTAAAAATTCAACCAATATATATGTTGGAAAAAATTCAATAAATATTTTTAGTGGATCAGGATAAAAACTTATTGGAATCAACCAGCAAGAAAAGAAATAGATAAAAATAATGAATAAAAAAACAAGAATTGAAGATTTTTCAAAGTTAAAATTTAATATTCCAAATGTAAAACCAAGATTAGATGAAAGTAGTATATTTATAATTATAAAAATTGAATAAAAAAAATAAAATTGAATGTTAAAAACAGAGCCAATTAATAAGTGTAAAATAATAAAAATTAAAATTGATCTAAGAAATTCAAGTGGAATAATTGACAATATGTAATTAAAAATAAATGAAATTTGAGATGCAGGTGTAATATTAATTTGACTTAATAGTTTAGTTTTTTTCATAATTTGTATGTCATTAAATGTAAATAAAAATGAAGATACAAATGATATTGAAAAAATAATTCCTAACAAAATCCAAGATTCCTCTGGAAAATTTTTATAAACAGGTGATTGTGATATCAAAGGAAAACCTATTATAAGCATGAAAATAATTGGCAATAAAAGAGAAACTATAGTTTCAATTAAAAAATTATGTATAAAAAATTGTATTCTTCTAATTAAAAATGCTTTAAAAATATTCAAAATTTATTCCTGAGTAGAATTTAAAAAAAGAGTATCCAGACCAACTTTATTTATTTGAAAATCAATTAAATTATTATTTAAAACTTTTTTTAAAACTTTAAATAGCTCATCTTTATCTTTCCCATAAAATTCAAAAAAATTATTTTCTCTTTTAGATTGAATCAACATAAAATTATTTGAAAGATCATTAAAAAGTTTATCATTTAAGTTTTTAAACTCTAAAACAAATTTATATAGATTATCAGTTTTATTAACTAATTGTTTGTAAGTACCATCAAGAACAATTTTACCATTACTTAAAAAGATTATTCTTTCATCAATATTATCAATTTCCAAAAGTGTTTGAGTACTATATATTATAGTTTTTTCACCTTTTATTTCATTAATATATTTCCACAGTCTACTTTTAGAATTTAAATCTAATGATATAGTGGGTTCATCTAATAAAATAATTGAAGGATCATGTAATAGAGTTCTTACAAAAATAATTTTTCTTAAAAAACCAAAAGATAATTCACCTGGAAATTTATATAAAAGGCTTTTTAAGTGAAATGTTTCAGTTAAAAAATCTATTCTTTCAAAAATTTGTTTTTGCTCCATTTCATAAATTCTTCCATGAAACTGTAAATTTTCTAAAATATTTAAATTATCATCTAAATTTATGTATTGTGGCATATAACCAATTTTTAATCGTAATTTTCTATCTCCAGTTGAAATATTATTACCATTGATATAAATTGAACCAAAATCAGGTGATATACCACCTGCAATCATTTTTAGCAATAATGATTTCCCTGAATCATTAGGACCTAAAATAGATGTTATTGTACCTTTTTCAATTCCAAATGATAAACCAGCTAAAATAGATTTATTTGCAACATTCTTACCAATTTTTTTTAATGATATTGATGCTTCCATATTAATGAGCGCTAAGCCAAGAATCTCCAATACCATAATCAATTATTAAAGGGACATCTAAATTCATTGCATTTTCCATTTCAAATAGTACCATTGTTTTTAATTTATCAATCTCTTCTTCAGGGGTTTCAAAAATTAATTCATCATGAATCTGTAAAATCATCTTTGATTTAAAATTATTTATTAAAATATTTTTGTGGATAGCTATCATTGCAATTTTAATTAATTCTGCAGCGGTTCCTTGAATAGGCATATTGATTACTGCTCTTTCAATAGAACTTCTTATTCTTTGATTATCATTTAAAATATCATAACAATATCTTCTTCTTCCTAATATTGTTTTAACATATTTATTTTTTCTTGCAAAATCTAAGGTATTATTTATATAATTTTTTATTCCTGAATATCTTTCAAAATATGATGAAATTATTTTTTTTGACTCAGCCATTGGTATTCCGAGTTCCTGAGATAATCTATAAGGTCCAGCACCATACATAACTCCAAAATTTACAATTTTTGCAGTTCTTCTCATATCATTTGAAACATTTTCAATTGGGACATTAAATAAATTAGAACTTGTTCTTGCATGAATATCTTCATTATTTATAAATGCATTAATTAAGTTCTCATCTTTACTCAAATGTGCCATAATTCGTAATTCAATTTGTGAGTAGTCAGCTGAAAAAATTTTCCAACCAGTTTTTTGAGGTACAAATGCATTTCTAATTTCTTTACCATTGTTTGTTCTAATAGGAATATTTTGAAAATTAGGATTACTACTTGATAATCTTCCAGTTGATGTAATAGTTTGGCTAAAAGATGTATGAATTCTACCAGTCTCCTTGTTAATTAATTCTGGTAGAGTATCAACATATGTTGACTTTAATTTTTGAATAGTTCTATACTCTAATATTTTTTTAGGAAGAGGGTGCGTGTTTTTTAAAAATTCAAGAACAGTTACATCTGTAGATCTTTTTTTTACCTGTTTTAATCCTATTTCATCAAACAATATTTCTGAAAGTTGTTTTGGAGAATTAATATTAAACTCTTTTCCTGATATTTTAAAAATTTCTTTAGATAATAAAAGAAGTTTGTTTTCCATCCAAAGAGACATTTTCTTCATCATGTCCTTGTCAACATATACACCATTTAACTCCATGTCAGTTAACACATCAATTAATGGCAATTCAATTTTTTGAAAAAAATCATATAAACCATCATTTAAAATTTTATCATTTAGTTTTTTAACTAATTGCAGACACACATCTGCATCTTCAGCAGCATAAAAGGTTATTTCTTCAAGTTTAACATCGTACATTTTTTTTTGATCTTTTCCAACACCAATTAGTTGTGAAATAGGCATCATTTCATAATTGAGATATTCTTGGCTTAAACGATCTAATTTGTAACTACGTTCTTCTGGTTTAATTAAGTGAGATGCAATCATTGTATCAAATGTAATTGAATTAATAAAAATGTTGTGTCTTTTAAAAATCAATAAATCATATTTAATATTTTGACCACATTTATGTATTTTTTCATTCTCAAGTATTTCTTTCAACTGTAAAAGAACACTTTTTAAATCATCTTCACCATTAAAAATATTTTTTTTCTTATTTGGAAATAAAATTGGTATATACCAACCACTATTTTTACTAATAGAGAAACTAAATCCTACAATATCTGCTTCAATTGGATTAACACTAGTAGTTTCCAAATCCAATGAAATCAATTTTGAGTTTTTTAATTCATTAATCATATTACGTAATTTTGAATCATCATCAACAATCAAATAAGATTTTTTTATTTTATTATTTTTTTTGGTTGAGTTTGAAAAATTTAATTCTTTTTTAAACTTATGAAATTCTAACTCATCAAAAATATTAGTAAGTTTTTTTAAATTAAATTCTTTCAATCTCAAATCTTTAAAGTCAACGTCTAAATCCATATCAGTCTTAATTGTTACTAATTTTTTTGATAAATAAGCTAATTCAGATTCATTTTTTAAACAGTCTCTTATTTTTTTATTTTCTATATCATCTGCGTTTTCTAAAATTTTTTCAAAAGAACCATATTTTTCTAATAATTTTACTGCAGTTTTTACACCTACACCACGTACACCTGGTACATTATCTGAACTATCTCCCATCAATCCTAACAAATCAACTATTTGAGATGGAGGAACTCCCCATTTTTCTTTTACTTCATCAGGACCATATATAATAGTTGCACCATTTTTACCTGGAGAATGAAGTTTGATATTGGAATCAACTAATTGCATAAAATCTTTATCGCCACTAATTATTTTGCAATTTAAATTATTTTTCTTCCCCATAATAGCAAGCGTTCCAATGATATCATCTGCCTCAAATCCATTAACTAATAAACTTTTTATATTAAATGATTCAACTAAATCCCATAAAATAGAAAGCTGAGATCTAAGTTCGTCAGGCATTTTTTCACGAGTGGCCTTATATTCAGGATACATCTTGTGTCTGAAAGTTTTCTCTTTTCCATCAAAAACTGCTACAATGTAATCGGGAGAATCTTCTTTAATTAACTTTAATAAAGTGTTGGTAAAACCATAAAGAGCACTAGTATGTTGACCTTTTGTATTAATTAGTGGATTTCTAATTAAGGCAAAATGGGATCTATATAGAAGTGCATAACCGTCTATGATATAAAAATTATTTTTTTTTATTTTTTTCATTAATGAATTAGATTTTACATTTACTTATTTACACAACGTAATGTAACTTTATAATAGTTTTAAATAAAAAGATAATTAATTTGGAGAATTTTTATGAGTCAACCATTTACTTTACCCGATTTACCTTATTCACAGGATGCATTAGCACCTACTATATCATCTGATACCATAGGTTTTCATTATGGTAAACATCATGCCGCATATTTTAATATGCTAAATAATCTTGTAAAAGATACGAAATTTGCTGAAATGGAACTTGAACAAGTTGTCAAGGAAAGTTTTGGTAATTCCGAATCCCAAAAAATTTTTAATAATGCAGGTCAAGCATGGAATCACATACTTTATTGGAATCAAATGACACCAGGAGGATCTAAGAATCCATCTGGCAATTTATTATCAATGATTGAAGAAAATTTTGAAACTTTCGATAAATTTAAAGAAGATTTTGTGGTTGCATCTGTGGGTGTTTTTGGTAGCGGTTGGTGTTGGTTAGTACAAAACAATAATAAACTTGAAATATTAGGCACACCAAATGCTGAAAATCCATTATGTCATAATAAAAACGCATTATTGGGACTTGATGTTTGGGAACATGCCTATTATTTAGATTATCAAAATGTAAGACCAAATCATGTTAAAGCAGTTTTAGACAATATAATAAACTGGGATTTAGTTGCTGATAGACTAATATAAAATATTAGAAAGATAGGAGAGAAATCTCCTATCTTTCTAATTTTCTTGATAAAATTACTTTCATTGATGTACCATTTTTTTTTGAAGAAGATTCAACTTTTACTGTTCCTAGTAAAAAATCCTCAACAATCCTTTTTACCATACTTAATCCAATTCCCCACCCTTGTTTTTTACTAGAAAAACCTGGCCTAAATATATTATTCCAATCTTTTTTAGGTATACCATTACCGTTATCCTTAATCAAAATAACTACATTTTTTAAATCTTTTTTTACCTGTATTAAAATCAAACCTTTTTTGTTAACAATTGAATCAATTGCATTTTTAATTAAATTTTCAATTGACCATTTTAATAATACTAATGAAGTAAAAATTTCAATTTCATTTGATTGAATTTCCAACTTTATTTTTATTTCATCTTTAGGTAATCTTCTTTTAAAATAGTGAATTAAATCTATTAATAATTTGTTTAAAGAAATTAATTCAAATTTTGGCTTTGAACCAATCTTTGAGAATCTTCTACTTATTTCATTTAATCTATTAACATCAGCTTTCATATCTGGAATTAATTTATTTACATCTTTAGGATGATCATTTAGTCTTTCTATCCAACCCATTAATGATGATACTGGAGTTCCAAGTTGATGAGCTGTTTCTCTTGCCATACCAAACCAAATATTTTGTTTTTCAGCCTTTCTTATTATTTCAAAACCAATAAAACCAAATAAAATAAAAAAACTAACAGCAATAAGTTGTATATATGGTAGAATTTGCAACCTTTTAACAATTAAAGAATCTCCATAATGTAAATAACCAATTTTGAATTTTTTTTCATTGTTAATTTTTATTTCAAGAGGTATGGGATTATTTTGATTATTCATTGATAAAATTATTTTTTTCAAATCTTTTTTTGATAAAGTATTTTCATCATTTAAATTTTTCCAAATAACTGGATTTCCTAATGTATCAGACTGAATAATAGGAAATGTTACTTTTTGAATAATTTCACTAAATACAAAATCTAATTCCATATCATTTGATTCTGTTATACCCTTAACAATTAATTCAGCATACAAATTCATAGTTTTTCTACTATCATTCCTTAAACTATTTATTATTGATTGATTATAAAAAAATAAACTGATTATCATAGCCATAGCTATAAAAAACAAAGCGGTTTTAATATTTTTTAATTGTTTATATACCCACATACAAGAAATATATAAAGCGAGGAGTTGTTATGCTATGAAATATAATTAGTATTTTTCATGTATTTTATTATTTGGTCAACTTCATCATCAAGAGTAGAAATTGATGTGTTTACAGTAATTTCAGCATTCTTGGGTTCTTCATAAGGATCATCAATTCCTGT
>MDTE01132031.1_pt1 | contig 33199 bp, 31 predicted proteins | sample 811231 | NCBI WGS metagenome assembly MDTE01 (sample SAMN05326651, study PRJNA326480) | marine metagenome | isolation source: seawater | place: Indian Ocean: Red Sea | collected 2010
ATCGCAACGATGATGTCTGTTTCCGAGATCCGCAGATGAGCGGGCATGATGTTGTAACCGGGCGGCTCAGGCCCAATGAAGGAGAGGAAGTTGAAACTGGCGCCTCCGTCGGCGGAGCGTGCGGCGAAGACACGACCCTCCTTGCCGTTGGTCTTGTTCGCGGTGAGGAAGAGGGTACACGTATCCTGATCATCTATAAGATAGTCGGTTCGAGCGGCGATACCTGTCTGGTCATACATCGGGAGAGAATACGGGCCCTGCCACGACTGGCATCTATCGGCAGAGGTGTAGAAAAAGGATGAGCAGCCCTCACTCAGCCCGGTCTTCGCACACATCAGGGCAAAGTCGGGATGGTTGAAGTTGATTCCTCCTGGACAGGGCCTAGGGGCATCCTGGCCGCACAGGGCGGATCCCACTTTATGAATGTCTTCAACGTGTTCGTCTGCCGAGAGCCCTTTTCCACCCGGTGCCCGAAGGTCAGGATCCCCGACGTCCCAGGTCCGTCCACCGTTCAGGCTGCGGGCCTGTTTCGTGACAAACGGTGTTGACTTGTCTCGTGCGTGGAACCCTCCATCTACGTCCATATGCCCGAGCGTGAAGCTGAGGACGATCTCGTTCTCCCAGGACCAGATGCCATAGTTTGCGGGCCAACCCGCGAACCTCCCGGGCTCGCGAAAGACCTCGATGTGTTCGATGTTCATCCTAGCTCCGGTATCTGGTGACCCGCTTTGCTGTCGCATCGTATGGCAAGGAGATTCCCTACAGGATCTGTCGATCGTTCCAGAAGAGGCCGCCCGTCGAGGGATCGAATCGGGGACGAGCCGAGAGACAACTTGTCCGGAACGCTTTCATATCGGGGGCCTCGTCCGTGTCCGAGCAGTGACAGATCCACGCGGTTTGCCGCCCCCGGGCCCAGAGTTCTCGACCGATGAGCACGTCGTCAGTCGGCAGCAGAACGGAGCTGCACCACAGCCCGACGAATCCCTTCCCATGTCTGCCGAGGGCCCACCCCTCATCGCCAACGATGGACTCATCGAGCGCGTCTGTCGGCCAATGGGCGTGCGTAAACCCGATCGGGTGATCGGCAGGAATCTGATAGGTCACGAAGATGGTCGATTCCTGCTGTGTGACCTGGGGAAGCGTACCGTTTCCATACCAGTAGCCGGGACGGCCAAACCCTTGGTCGGACGCTGTACCCGGGTGATTGACAAAGACGTGACAAGTCGCCGATAGCGAGGCGTGCCAGAGGGATTGCTGGTACCCGGGCTCGCCGCTCTTCATCGGTGTCTCGGCATCCACCTGAACGCTCGAAATCACGTAAGCCGAACCCTTGTGCAACTGGAGGCAGTGGCTGGCCTGGGGATATGTGCGTTTGATTTGACGCTGGGTCAGAGAGGCGAGATCATCGGGTGACTCGTATTCCGATGTTGCGAGGAAGGTGGACCAACTGTCCTCGGACGTAACAACCTGATCACCCAGCACATACGACAGCAGACCCTGAGACCCTGATGTGTGCGGGTAGAGTACCGTGCGGTATACGCGGCCCTGGGGGCCGCTTGTCACCCCGTCGAATGTATGTTCGGCCAACTGGCGCAGGAGGCGGTCGAGCAGAGTCCTCGCACTCGTGCGGATCTCCGTGTCGTCAGAGAAGTCGGCCAAATTTAGGAGCGCGGCTGCGGTGATGGGGGTGTAGCTCGCGCTGAGGTATTCCGTGAAGCCCTGCGCGTGACGCTCGTTCAGCCATTCCAAACACCTGGCTCGGCCGAGGTCCTTCTGATCCTGGCCCGATCGTCCCGAGGTCGTAAAGGTCTCCGAAGGGAACAGACCCCCCGCGACGTGCTGGCACCCGTGGAACATGATCGTGTGGTTCTCGCTGCCGAAAGCCATGGCGTCAGAGCCAGGCTCGTCAGTCCAGTATCGGAAACCGAGCGCGGTCATTCGGATCCGGTTCCGCTGCTCGGGGTGGCCCCATCCCAGCGCGTATAGACGGAGGAGTGCAGCCAGGCGGAAGTCCGCGCAATCCAGCCGGCCAGAGACGTGATCCAGGCCTTCCTGCAAGGCGCCCTCGTCCGACTCCTTGTCCGCCTCTTCGAGGACGTGACGAGCGAGGATGGCGAAGAGCGATCTGGCTGGATCACCGTTCGGGGTGGTGGCAATGCCGGTGAGATAGGTCTTTCTGTAGTCCGTCAGGCTTTCCCCGGGGGCTGAGCAGGACAGATTGGAAGGAATTTCGATCTGGCGTCTTAGTCGTTGACCCTCGATCTTCGCCTCAACACGGCAGTAGAAGACGTCGTCCTCGTGCCAGCTCAGTGACTTCTCTCCGCTGAGCCACGATCGCTGAACACTCTGGGATGGCCTGTCCAGGGTCGTCTCAACCGCACAGGGAGGGGGGCAGTCGGACTCGAGGCCGCTCGTTGAAACCGTCAGATTGTCCAGCCACGTCGTTGTCGATACGAGGGAGGATGTCGCTGCAGGGTGTCCAGGAACGGCGATCCGGATCCCGTCGGCGTCATCCATGATCTGAAGGGCGAACAGGAACGGCGTGTCCCGAACGGCCAGTTCCTGGAGGTGGATGGCCAGCCGGTTCTGACCCGGTTTGAGGCTGAGGGCGACGATGGCTGAAGTCGATGGCTTTTTGCGTCGCTGCCGTGTGTATCGCAGGCAATGCTGCTGATCCTGCCAGAGGTCGACGGTGTTGGCCGTCCACACCCGAACAGGCAGATCGACCGCACGATTGGAGACGAGGTGCGTGGAGGCGTAGAGCGAGAGATGCCCCAGCGTGTGGTGGAAGGCGCCGACGTCGACGTAGATGTTTCTGCCCGGGTAGTGGAAATGCCAGGTCGTACCGTCCGGACCGGGTCCCCCCAGGCTGGACATTGCGGGCGCTGGAGCGGGTGTTCCCGGAATCACGGCATCCCGTATACGGTTCTCTTCGGACTCCGATCCCTCATACGGGCGGCGTACGACGCCCGTGTGGACCCAGTGGCGAACGTAGCCATCTTCATCCGGCTGAAAGGCATCGGTCAGCATTCGTGCTTCGTCTCCTAAAGTGCTATGGGCCCGACGCCCTCAACACGAAATCGAGAAATTCGCAATCAAAAGCATGTCAACGCAGAGCGCGCAGAGATCGTAGAGAAAGGCTGAGGTAGGGTGCGCCTCTGCTCTTCAACTCTATTTGCCAAGTTCCTTCTGATCGAGCAACCGAAAAACGGACTGTCAGTCGGATTCGTGCGGGAGAGTCGGTTCCCTTGTTTTTCGGAATTCGTGGAGCAAAAGGGTCGTTCCCAGACAGATTACGGCGCAGGCGAGTGTCTGTGACCCCAGGGCGAAGGGGGCACTGAAGTGTTCGGCCAGGGCACCGATCTGGAGTCGGCCGGGAGGCCCTGCTCCGATGCCGAGTACGATGCTGCCCATCGCCCGGCTGCGCATCTCGTCGCTGGCGTTGGTCAGCACGATCGAGCTCTGCATCACGCTGAAGGCAGCCTGGCCGATGCCCGAACAGACGAGGAGCACGAGTGAGAGCCCGAACACCGTCGAGTGGGAGAAGGCGAACAGCGCGGAGGACTGTATGGTGGCGCCGATCCCGAAGATCAGGCCGTTCGATACCTTCCCCCGTATGGCGTTGATCACGAACATGCCGAGCATTGCGCCGATACCGTTCCCGGTTCCGAGGTAGCCCAATCCAACCGGGCCCTGGTGGAGGATGTCGCGGGCGAACACGGGGAGGAGCGTCATGTAGGAGAACGTGAGGTAGTTCATGAAGATGGTGATCAGGAAGCTTCCCCAGATGGGCTCATTTCGGCGAACGTACTTCAAACCCTCGACAACCGCCTTGATCGGGTTTCCCTGGGCATCCATCTGGGAAGGCGCAAGTCTCGTCAGCCGTGTCAGTGTGAGCAGAGCGATGCCGGAGAAGGTCGCGATCACAATGTAGCAGCCCGCGGGACCCAGGTCGTGGACGAGTCGCCCGCCCAGGAAGGGGCCGGCGATCCGCGAGATGATCGACGTGAAGTTCTCGAGCAGCATGGCATCCACTGTGCGTGCCTTGCCGACGAGGTCAGGAAGGTAGGAGCGGCGCGCGGGCCAATCGAAAGACCAGGCCGTCCCCATGAGAAAGGCAGCGACGCAGAGATGCCAGAATGCGAGTTGATCAGACCACAGCAGCCAGGCGATCGATGACGAGGTTGTGAAGTTGATCGACTGGCTGATCAGCATGATGCGTCGTCGTCCGACGCGATCGATGACGGGACCACTGAAGAAGCCCCAGATCAGAAGGGGGATGGACCGGTAGAAGCCGACAAGGGCGATCTGAAAGGGGGAGTCGGTGATCTCAAGGACCAGCCACCCCACCACGATCATCTCCATCCACATGGACTGCCACCAGAGCGTATTGCTCAGGAGGAGCCGTCTGTAGTCGGGGATTCTGAGAGGCTTCATCGTTCCCGACAGGCGGGAAACGAATGTCGAATTGTCGTTCAAGGAGCGGTCAACTGCGGGGCAATGGATCTATGGTCGTAACGTTCGGTCGAGCGGTGTGTCATCCACGTAAGAAGGCAAGAATGCGATCCGCCTCCCTTTCGCCGGTGATGAATGCGCCGTGGACGGTGGCGGGATACAGAGATGTGGTTGTTTCGTCCGCGAAAAAGAGCCAGTTGTTTACCGGGGCGCCAAGTGCGTCATAGTCGTCCATTTCGCTGCGAGGAGGGGCTGCCGAGTAGGCACCGAAGGCGATCGGATCGTTGTTCCCTCGGGTGCGCACAGAGTCGACCGGATCTGGAACGCTGTTCCCCAAGGCGGTCCTGAGTTACTCAACGGCGCGAGCAGCCAGGTTATTCTCTTCATTGGAACCTCCCGTTGGAGGACCATAAGATGTCCGGGATTTCAGCGGACCTAAGTTAATGAGGTCATGGGCAAAACCGAACAGATAAGTATTGTTGGTGCTGTCCGAACTATTCGACGGTTTCTGGCTCCTCTCGCGGACTCAGGCCATCAACGTTGTTGACTTTGGATCCTGAGGGTGCCGCCACGTGTGGCGAATCCGTCAGGGGGTCTCCGGTCTCGCGCATCCATCGGTCCAGTCGAGACCGCATGTCCTCAAGGATCGCCCCGGCATCAGGCCGGTCGACGATGTTGTGCGCTTCGTGCGGGTCAAAGGTCAGGTCGAACAGCATCTCCGGTTCGCGAGGGTATGATTCCCAGTCCTGTTCCAGGATGTAGGACTTGGTCGGGGTGTCATCCATGTTCGGGAGAACGTGACGGTCACGGCCGTCATAGCGACGGATGTAGTTGTAGCGCTTCGTGCGAACCGATCGCATCGGCTCGTAGGCGGCGTGATAGTTCACTTCGCAGAATATCTCGTCGCGGACCGACGTTCCGGATTCCACGAGGGGGCGAAGCGACCGGCCCTGCACGAAGTCCGGACAGTCGATACCGGCCACATCGTATGCGGTGGGCACGAGGTCGACCAGGCTGATGAGGTCGTCGATTACGCGGCCGCCGGAGAATCCACCCGGTCCACGGGCGAAGCAATACACGTGAGAACCATGATCCGTCAGGTTGCACATGTTGCGTGGGAACTGAAGGCCATGGTCGGCAAAGCAGAAGATGAGCGTGTTGTCCGCCATGCCGTTTCGGTCCACGGCCTCGAGTACCCGGCCGAACTTCTCGTCCATGATGCGGGCTGCAGCCTTGAAGTCAGCGGCATCCGCTCTTGTCTCCGGCGTATCGGGCAGGGGGGATGGGGGAACGGCGTATCGCGGATCTTCAGCCGGATACCTATCCGGGTCGGCTTTCGGGAACGGTCTGTGCGTTTCGTTCAGCCCGACGGAAAGGAAGAAGGGCTTGTCGTGCGTTTGATTCAGGAACGCGATCGCTCCGTCGGCCTCGTCCGGTTGGCCCTCTGTTTCAGTGTAGTTGGTGTCGAGTGATGAGGCGACGTGGTCGTATCCCACGCTGGTGAGGTCAGGGAACGTGTGTTCGACACCCGAGAGGGCAGTCACATATCCGTTCGCCTTCAGCACGCCCACGATATGCTGCTTGGGGTCGTTCATGCTGAAGCCCCGGTGGGCAAGCCCGAGCATGCCGGCCGAATGGGCATACATCCCTGACAGGAACGAGGCTCGACTCGGGGAGCAGGTCGGCGCGGCTGCAAAGGCCTTGCGGAAGGTGATGCCCTGTTCCGCTAGCTGTTGCATGTTCGGGGTCGGGACGGCGTGCCCATAAGGCTGGATGAAGGTGCCCGTGTTGTGGGAATGCAGGTAGATGATGTTGGGGCGGCTCATAGGCTCCTTCGTGGGGGAGGCGTGCGTTGCATGACCTGGTGTGGACCGTCGGTTCCGGTGACCACAAAACCTAGGCGCTCATGCAGCTTCCGGGCAGGATTGATCTTGAGCATCTGGAGCTTGATGGAATGACCCGTGCCTTCGGCGTCGTGGACAACGCCTCGGATGATGCGCGTGCCGTATCCCTTGATCCGATACATCGGCAGGATATAGGCCCGATCCAGACACTGTTTCCTTCCTGCCGAGTATAGAGCAGACCGATCGTCTGTCCCTCCAGTTCGATCATTGTCCGCGTTCATATTACTTGTCATAGAGACGGCGTTACACGTCTTCGTCCCACCCCCAAATTTTTTCCACATACTCACCGAAGGCCTTCTTCTTGATGTCGAAACAGAGGTCGCTGTCTTGGTCCGTTGCGGGCCTCAAGGTCGGGATATGATCAGCCATCGCTCGATTCGCTCGGGGAGAAGGTAAAGCTCATGGATCCGTAGAAGGGAACGCGGAGTACGGGACGTCTGGATCCGGGCGCACTCTTGTTCGCCTCCGAATAGGGATCGAAGGGGGACAGATACCAGACAAACGAAGCCGGTTCAGAACATCGAACCGTCCATTTCGAGGTGGAAACGGTCGTGACACTCTCCACGGTTTCCTGGGTATCGTCGAGCGAGATCGCCTTACCGTCGACTTCGATCGAGCTTCCAGTGCATAGTTCCAGCACGATCTGGGCGGTAGCCGGCTCATCACTGTCTGTCGACAGCGCCAGTTCGGCGTCCCTATCTAGAGTCCAACTAGCGGTGGCGTTGAACGCTTCGTAGTGCGCGGTGGCCTGGAAGCCTTCATCGAGTTGCCCCGTCCGAACCGGGTAGGCATCCTCGCCGATACGGATTGTCGACCAGTCCGGATTCTTCTTGGACTTGGCCCCGGATACAATCGTACCAGCCCGATCGTGGGACAGGTAGACCAACGTTTGTCGATCGAGTGCGTAGTCGCCATCAGGACTGAGGGTGCGGTTCAGGGCCCGCATGCCGGAGATGCCCGCGTGCCAGCCGTTGGCGCGCTGAACACCGAGCGGGAGCGTGATTCTGAAGGAACCGTCCTGCCAGGGCTCGGGTGTCGTTCCCGGACCCCGTTCGGAGTTGTCGAGTTCGAAATACAGGCGAGAGAGATACTCGAGTCGGCCGTTCGACGTCAGGCTGGGGTTGTCCTCCGGGTTGAGGGCCTTTCTCAGGAAGCCTCGACCCTCGAGGGATAACGCGTGCAGAGCGACACCATACGGTCCCAGGCCGTGGGGGTTCGCCCGCTCGTCAGCGAACGGCATCGCACGGATGTGGCTGTCGCAGAAGTTCCGGAACAGGGCGCCACATCTCGCGAATCGATCCACATCAGCGACCTGACGCCACCGGGAAACCATATACGCGCACCCGGCGGTGAGGGGTGTGTAGACGAGACTCGGTCCCCCCTCCCGCTCGTCGTTCGTGTGCTCTTCGAAGTAGCCGTCAGGGTGGCCATAGTCGATCAGGCGGTCAATGAATCCGCCAGCCATCTCACAGAAGTTGGGCTGATCCAGGACGTAGCCTGTTCTCCAGATTCCCTCGGCGGCAATCGCCACATGGTTGATACCCGTGCCAAACCCACGATTATCGAGCGCGGGGAGCTTCTCCTGGAAGTGATCGAAGTGCTCCAGCATGTCGACGGCGGAACGCAGGAGGAGCGCACGCCATCTCGTCTGAATATCACTGTCGAGGAGGTCGTAGAGTATTTCGTATGCGAGAACGAGATGCAGCTGAGATCGCCGTAGCGAGGTCGTGAAGCCTTCTTGTGACCGCCACTCTTCGAGATAGTAGGAGACGTTGTCGAAAATCCTGCGGACGATCATTTCGGCAGATCGATTGCCCTTTGCCGCGAGAACCGCAAGGACCGAAACCGCACAGGGTTGGTAGTCGAAGTAGTTGACCGCCATCTCTGCCCGTTTCAGGTCAGGCGAGTTCTGCGTATACGCGTTCCCACCCTCCTCGAAGTACTTCTCCGCCCCGGGAAGGATGGCCGCCTCGATTCGCTGCTTCAGGTCTTCAACGAAGCTGTCGGTCAGCCCTTCCTGGAACCAATTTTGGTCCTGCTCGGTCATCCAGCCTCTTCCGACGTACGATCAATCTAGGGGTTGAACGATAACAATGATCGAACGCGGAAGCCAATCGCATGATGGCTACCGTTCGAAGAACTGCTCCCTAGGGGGCCTAACCGAGCGGAACCGGACAGGGCACTCTATGAGCTCCTCGAGTCGTTCGACGTAGCTCTATGCCGCAGATGGCAGGTCAGCCCAGCATCGCACGTTCTAAACGTCTGTCTGCCAACCTTCGAGCGTCTCAAAGACGAGATTTTCGTCCTCGATCAGGGCGGACACAGGGACGCGATCGCTCTCACCGCCGGGGAGCCGGTAGTGGGTGCAGATCTGGACCCTGTCCAAGTATCCCAGGACGTCTAGGTTCGTAAGTGCCACCGAAGTGGCGCCCTGCACGCGGCAACCGTATCGGGTGGCCACGGCATCGAACCAGCCAACCCGTCTGGGACGGCCGGTGGTGGCCCCGTATTCTCAGGCATCGCTGCCGCGCGTTCTGAGCTCGTTCGCTTGCTTGCCCCCGACGCGGTCACGAACGGGCCCGCTCCGACGCAGCTCGAATAGGCCTTGGTGACGGCTACGATGCCACGAATTCCGTAAGGCGGGCTGCCGGCACCGACAGCGCCGAAGCCCGCGAACGGAGAGGATGACATGGGGAAGGGGTAGATGCCCTGATCGGGGTCGCGGAGCGCGCCCAGCTGACCCTCCGGGAGGATGTGAATTTTGGTGCTCAGCGCATTAGCCAGCATTTCGTCTACGTCGCATACGAAGGGCTCCAGTCGGGATACAAGGGGAGACATTTCGGCGAACACGGCTTCAGGATGGACGGGCTCTGAGCCGTGGAGGTGCTCGAGCAGCGTCTGTTTCGTCTCGAGTGATCGGACGATGCGTGCTTCGAGAAAGTCCGCGTGGAACAACTCGTGCACCTGGACTCCGATCTTGAGTGCCTTGTCCGCGTAGAAGGGGGCAATTCCTACGCGTGTGGAACCGAACGATCGGTCCCCAAGGCAATCGTTCTCCAATCTGTCCAGCATCGTGTGAAGAGGAAGAACCAGTTGGGCACGGTCTGACACGGCCAGCCGAGGATGTGGGACGCCTCGTTCAATGGGATCGTCGAGCTCCTGGAAGAGGATAGAAAGGTTAACGGCGAACCTCGCTTCGAGACTTTTGGTGACGTGGGGGTAGAAGACGCCGGATGGAAGCAGGTGAAACTGGAACTTCCCGTAATCGTTGATGACCGTACGGCCGGCGTTCTTGCCGCCCTGGAATCGAGCGACGTATTTGGCGTCCAGGGCTAAGTGGTCGGTGATCTTGCCCTTTCCCTCATCTCCCCAGTTGGCTCCAAAAACCGCACGGACAGGCATCTGGCCTCCTTTTGTCTACACGTGACGGTAACGTTCAGAGGCTACCGTATGTCGAGTCGGGAATCCAATTGGGAGTTTTGATTCTTGAGATCAGGGAAATTTACGTGCTCGTGGAGGGCTTCGGCCACGAGATTCTGAAGTAAAGGGCCAGGGAAAAGCCAGTGGTCAGAGTTCTGGGCAGATAAAAAGCGGTTCGTGAAGGTATCCAGCTCAGTGAGCCATCGACCCGGGGATGGTTTGCGTCGAGGGCCGGATTGGCAATTGTATATATGTAACCACGTTGGTTTCATCGCGAAGGGGGTGATCGTCGTGTCGGTGCTGGGTCGGATGCGAGACACGATCGATCCTTCTTACCGGGTAGACAAGCTCCGGTGCCTAACCGGGTTTGTTTTGCTTGGTGTTACGATCTGCGGACTGCTCTATGTCGTCTGGTGGGTGCTGACCCACGAAGATCATCCACGTTTCAGGGGGATCGAGAAGTTCCGCGGCTAGGTCGTTGCCGAGGAGATTCTTCCTCTCGTCGAGGGTCAAGCACGCTGTTTGACGCACTTTCAGAAGGCTTCGTGCGGTTGCCGTCATTCTGACGAACAAACTGTATGGAGCCTTTCTGCGTTTTCGGCCAGGGTTCACGCCTGTCCGAGGCGTCAATCCCGGATTCAAGTTATATCCACCGAAGAGCTCCTGGCCGGAGGCCGGTCCTACGAGATGGGCCGATCGCACGAAGATAGTGCGTCCACGATGGGACGCGAATTTTAGCGTTCGTCTGCTGGATGTGGGAGGTTTCTGCTTTTGAAGTGCTGGTAAGGGCGATTCGCTAATGCTGACTCGTCGAGGTCAATCCCAAGTCCCGGACTGGTGGGCAGGCGTATATGGCTGTCCTCGACTTCGAAAGCTGGTCGAGCGATCTCCTGGCCGATTTCCTCGAAGTTGAGGAAGTACTCGGTGATCAGGAAGTTCGGCATCGTGGCTGAGGCGTGGATGGTGGCGGCCAAGCCGATGGTCGTGCTGTTATAGTTGTGAGGCGACACGGCGACGTGGTAAACCTCTGCCATCGCCGCGATCTCTTTCAACTCGAGGATGCCGCCACAATTGCAGACGTCAGGGTTGATGATGTCTGTTGCGCGCTTCTCGAAAATGTCACGGAACTCGGCCTTGGTGTAGAGCTCCTCGCCTGTGACCACAGGGATGTTGACGCCTCGCTTCGCCTCCTGGAGGCCGTTCGGATCCCGGACGGATACCGGTTCCTCATACCAGTAGGGCCGAAAGGGTTCCATCTCCCTGGCGACGCGTATGGCGTGGAGCGGGGAGAGGCGGCGGTGTACTTCCACCAGGATCTCGACGTCGGGTCCCACGGCTTCGCGGACTGCCCGGACGCGCTCAACGGCTTCGACTTCGACCGACCGATCGATGATCGTGCGCCAACGACCCGGGAAGGGATCAAATTTCAGCGCGGTAAATCCCAGGTCGACGACCTGCCTAGCACGATTGGCGATCTCGTCCAGTGTCGATCCACCGCCCCAGCCGTTCGCATAGACGCGTATCCTTTCTCTGCACTTGCCTCCCAGCATATTGTAGATGGGTTGTCCTGAAGCCTTCCCGCAGATGTCCCACAGGGCGTGTTCGATGCCGCTCATCGCACAGTAGAGCTCCATCGCGCCTCGTTTGCCGCCGTAGTCGTGATACGCCCAGTGGTTGAAGTGCTTGATCTCGAAGGGGGATCGGCCTTCAAGGTAGTTGGCTAGTTCTTGGACGTGGATTTCGATCGTACGGTCACGATCGGCCTGGGTGTAGCATTCTCCCCAGCCGTGGATGCCCTCGTCTGTTTCGACTTTGACGAAGAGCCAGTTTTTGCCGCGGCTAGGATGTATAAGATGTGTATGGATGTCGGTGATCTTCATTTGTTAGCCTTTTGACGAAGGGGCTGAAGGCAAAATGAAAAAATAAAATTCAAAATCCTCCCCGGGCCACTCAAGAGGCTAGACCATCAGGTCACCGCCGTTGATGTCGAGGGCGGCGCCGGTGATGTAGGCGGCTTGGTCGGAGGCGAGGAATGCGACGAGATCGGCGACCTCGGTGGGTTGACCCAGGCGTGAGATGGGAAAGCTGTCGGCGTAGGCCTGGGCCTGGGCGTCGTCTATGATCGTTCGAGACATTTCGGTGTCGATCAGTCCGGGGCACACGGCGTTCACGGTGATCCCGTCGCCAGCCACTTCCTTTGCCAGGTGGCGGGTGAAGCCCAGTACGCCGGCTTTGGAGGCTGTGTAGTGGGCGCCGCCCAGTGTGCTGACCGTCTTGCCCGCGGTGGACGAGAAGTTCACGATGCGGCCCCAGCGGGCGGCATTCATCGGAGCGAGGGCGGCTTGGGCGCAGAGGAACGTTCCCTTGAGGTTGACTTCGATGACGCGGTCCCATTCCTCTTCGGGCGTGTCGGCGACGGAGGTCGGGTACAGGATGCCGGCGTTGTTGATCAGGATGTGTAAGCCGCCAAGGGTGGATACGGCATCGTTCACCATGCGGTCCACGTCATCCTTTTTGGTGATGTCGGCGAGGATGGCATGAGTGCGAACGTCGGAGGCATCGGCTATACGGTCTGCTGCTTTGGTGGCTCGCTCCGGAGCGATGTCGTTGATGGCGATTTTAGCGCCGAGTTTGGCGAGCTTTGTGGCGACGGCGAAGCCCAGGCCCTGTCCTCCACCGGTGATCAGGGCGGTTCTGTTTGAGAGCGGTTTATTCACGTGTTCTCCTGCGGTGGTGAGGGTGGTTTTCAGTATGCGGCCCTCTTGGGGCACCGAGGGCGATGGTTGGGGGCATTCTCTCGAACATCGCGGCGCCTGCATTGGCCTAGCGCTCAACCCGGGGTTCACCCTCGCTACCGCTCGGGATCACCCCGGGCTAACTATCGGACGCCCCGTTCTGGGGCTGAAGTCCAATCCAACCCGGTGCCGCTACAAGACACCCGTTTGGCGAGCGGCGGATTCGAAGACGTCGATGGCTTGGTCAATCTGGGATTGCTCGTGGGCGGCTGAGATCTGGACGCGGATGCGGGCCTGACCCTTGGGGACGACGGGGTAGCTGAAGCCGACGACGAAGATGCCGGCGTCGTTTACCAGCTTGGCCATGGATACGGTGCGTTCCTCGTCACCGATCATGATCGGCACGATGGGGTGAATGCCAGGTTTGAGCTGGAAGCCCTTGCTGCTCATGCTCAACCTGAAGTGTTCGGTGTTGGATTTGAGCTTTTCGATCAGGTCGGTTCCTCCTTCGATCAAGTCCAGTGCCTGAATCGCTCCGGCTGCTACGGGCGGGGCGATTGTGTTCGAAAACAGGTAGGGGCGGGAACGCTGTCGAAGCAACTCGATGATTTCCCTGCGCCCCGTGGTGAATCCGCCGGAGGCGCCACCTAACGCTTTGCCCAGCGTACTTGTGACCACGTCGACGCGATCCTGGACGCCAAAGTGCTCGGGCGTTCCTCGTCCGGTCTCACCGATGAATCCGGTTGCGTGGGAGTCATCGACCATTACCAGGGCATCATAGCGGTCAGCCAGATCGCATATGCGGTGGAGCGGTGCCAGGTCGCCGTGCATGCTGAAGACGCCATCGGTCGCGATCAGACGAAAACGGGCGTCGGCCGCTTTTTTTAGCTTTGCTTCGAGGTCATCCGGGTTGCCACTCTCGTAGACGTAGCGCTGCGCCTTGCTAAGCCGGACGCCGTCGATGATGCTGGCGTGGTTGAGGGCGTCGCTCAGGATCGCATCTTCGTGACCCATCAAGGTTTCGAACAGGCCACCGTTTGCGTCGAAGCACGATGTATAGAGGATCGTGTCGTCGGTTCCGAGAAAACTCGACAGCCTCGACTCGAGCTGCTTGTGGAGGTCCTGAGTGCCGCAGATGAAGCGGACTGAGGCCAGACCGTAGCCATAGTCGTCCAGGGCCTTGCGAGCGGCGTCGAGAATCAACGGGTGGTTCGCAAGACCGAGGTAATTGTTGGCGCAGAAGTTGAGGTTGTCCTCGCTCTCCGTCCCGATCGCTGATCCCTGCGGGGTCGTAATCTGTTTCTCGTGCTTGTAGAGGCCGCTCGAACGGATTTCCTCGAGAATGTCCGTCGCCGCCAATTGGAATTTCTGGTACGCTGACATGATTGCCCCCTGCGATTGATTGACTCGCGCCATTATATATGGTGCGCCAAAAAGAGCAAGTTGCTGACTTTCAACCATTTAATCCGTTGCGTGGTCGGTCGCAGACTTCGATATTTTCACGCTTCGGCGATCTCTCGGTAAGAGGTTGACTCAGTGGATAGACACGAATTTATCTGATCATCGCCAAAGGTAGGTGCCGCTATCGCGCTTGGCGCGCATCGTCTTGAAGGAGCCGACCCTGTGATCCGACACGAAGGCAAGGTTGTTACGGGTCGCGGGGCGATCGATCCCGGGCGCCTCGAGACTACGTTACCCTACGAGCACGTTCTGGTCGACTTCATCGGGCCGGATAAGGTGAACCCGGACTGATATGACCAGGATATGGCGTTCGACTATGTCCTCCCTTTTCTCCGCGATCTCAGAGCAGCAGGCTGCGACGCGCTGGTCGAATGCACGCCCGGAACGAGATCGACAACGACCAGCACGAGAAAGCAGCGCGAGAAGGCGCGTGGATCGCGTTCGACGGTGTGCAATTGGATGAGGAGCGGTTCGAGCGTGATCTCAAGCACTTCGGTGATATGAAGAAGCGTGGTCTGCTGGGTCAGGTTCATCTGTCGCACGAAGCGGGTTATTACAAGCCTCAGCAAGGCCAGAAGTACCGGGACCACACCTTCATCTTCAAGACGTTTATCGGTAAGCTGAAGGGGATCGAATTCACGGACTTGGATATCGAGCAGGTGATGGAGCGCCTTAGACGGGTCCCTCGATACGTCACGGCCTGCGGCCGCACCTACTCGGGAACGCGGTGGACACGAGATGGATAGACCGAAGATAGCCGCCATTGTGACGGCGTATTATCCGCGATCGCACGCGGATGTGATCGTGACGAAGTTCCTGAAAGGGTTTCCGACCAATGAGGGGCTGGTGGCGTCAAAGGTCGACATTGTATCGATGTATCTAGATCAGATTCACGAGCAGGATATCGGGGTGGAGATCGCGAAGGTACACGATGTGCCGATCTATCCCAGCATCCCTAAGGCGCTTACGCTGGGCGGGAGCGAACTGGCGGTGGACGGGGTGCTGCTGATCGGGGAGCACGGGGACTATGCCTGGAACGAAAAGGGGCAGCACCTGTATCCGCGGAAGTACTTCTTCGAGCAGATTGCAGGAGTGATCGCGACATCGGGACGGTCGATCCCCGTGTTCAGCGACAAGCATCTCTCGTATAACTGGCACGACGCGAAGTGGATGGTGGATCGGGTGCGCGATCTCGAGATTCCGTTTATGGCGGGGTCATCCGTTCCCGTGTCCTATCGACGTCCCTTTCTCGAGTATGACATCGGGACGACGATCGATGAAGCGGTCAGTGTCGCCTACGCGAACCTGGATTCCTACGGGTTTCACGCGCTCGAACTGCTCCAGTGCATGGTCGAACGGAGAGGGGAGCGAGAGGTCGGGATCAAGCGGGTGCGTTGTCTCGAGGGTCAGGCCGTATGGGACGCAGCAAGTGAGGGACTTTACGACCGCGCATTGCTGGACGCAGCGATCGAAAATATGGAAATACGAGAAGACGGCCCGCCGGAGTATCACTGTGAGGCGCCGTCGGTTTTCCTGATGGAGTATCTGGACGAGCTGAAGACAGCGACGTTCATCTTGAACGGGTTCACGAAGGGATGGTCGTTCTCGGCAAGACGGGGCGAGACGATCGACGCGATGGAGACGTATCTGCACGACAACCCGCATCCCCACTTCAGCTACCTCAGCCTGAACATCCATCGGATGTTTCTGACGGGGAAGCCAGTGTATCCCGTTGAGCGAACACTCCTCATTTCGGGTGCGCTCGAAGCGCTACTCGACTCGCGCCACCGGGGGGGCGATTGGATAGACACCCCACATCTGGACATCGGGTATACGTCGTACGGCGAGCCACCTGAACGACCGACCGATCCGAGACCGACGGGACCGGCATCGGAGCCTTGGTAGACCTGTAAATAAAGAGATGCAGACGACGAATGGCTGATCGCCGAGATACGATTGAGGTGGTGGAGAATCCGGAACGTGAACGGGACTACGAAGTGTCCCACGCGACCGACGAGTTCACGTTTCTGTATCCGCGAACGGAACAACCTTGTTTCGCGAACGTGGAGGTGACCTATATACCTGCGGATCACTGTGTGGAAATGATGTCATTGAAACAGTATCTGCAGACGTTCCGTGATGAGACCCATTTTTTCGAGGCTGTGACGAACGAGATTCTGGACGATCTCGCGGCGCAGTCCAGGCCCAAGGCAATGTCGGTGACGGCGCGGTTTACGGTGCGGGGTGGGATCTCTTCGGTCGTGAGAGCGAGCGTGAAAAATGGCTGAGGCGACCAAGCCTGAAGCTTTGCTCGAGACGTTCGAAAATCCTCGACCGGATCGACCGTTCACTATCGAGTTCACGTGCACGGAATTCACGTCCCTCTGTCCGATCACAGGTCAGCCGGACTTCGCGACGATTGTGGTGAGGTATGTCCCCGGACCTCGGTGCGTGGAGTTGAGATCACTCAAGCTCTATTTCCAGGCGTTCCGCAGTATGGGGATCTTCTTTGAAGGGGTGACAAACAAGATTCTGGGCGACCTCGTCGAGGTTTGTGATCCGCGGGAGATGACGATCGTTGGGCGGTTCAACGTGAGGGGTGGGGTAGGGCACGAGTTGACCGCGTGTTACCCCAGTGACTGAGTCGGTGGTGAGTCAAAGTCTGGGGATCCACAGATGGATACAGATGGAAGGAGCCTGTGCAAGGGTCCGGACACTAGCCTCGGCTAGCGACTAGGAGAAGCGATTTGCAATTATTGAAGCGGCTGTGCGAAGCGTCGGGGATTCCGGGGCAGGAGGGGCGGCTCAGGGAGATCGTCGCGGAGGAATTGGATACCGTGTGCGATGAGTCCCGTGTCGACGGGCTTGGAAATCTGATCTACAAGAAGGCGGCGACGAAGGGGAAATCGCCGAAGCGGCTGATGATCGCGGCCCACATGGACGAGATCGGGTTTGTGGTCTCATACGTGGAAGAGAACGGGATGTTGAGACTCGTTCCCCTGGGTGGTCACGATCCCAGGAATATGGTCGCGCAGCGTGTAACGGTAGCTGGTAAGCGAGGCGACCTGACCGGGGTCATGTATCCAGGTGTGAAGCCGCCGCATATCCAGACGGATGCCGATCGAAATAAGACGCTGCACGTGACGGATTTCGTGGTGGATCTGTATCTGCCAGCCAGCCGAGTGAAGCGCGATGTAGAGGTCGGGACGATGGTTACGCTGCAGCGTGACTTTGCCGAAATCGGCAACGGCTATTCGTGCAAGGCACTCGACAATCGGGTGGCGTGCTATGTGATGATCGAGGCGATCAAGGCGGCGAAGTCGTTCGGATTCGACACATACGCCGTGGCGACGTCGCAGGAGGAGATTGGCGTGCGTGGAGCCGGCGTCAGTGCGTTTGGTGTGGAGCCGGATGTGGGGGTCGCCTTGGATACGACGATCGCAGCTGACATTCCGGGTGTGCCGAGTCACGAACGGGTGACGAAGCTGGGTGGTGGGGTGGCGATCAAGCTGATGGATTCGGGGTCGATCTCGCATTCAGGACTCGTACAGCACGCGAAGACCCTCGCGACGCGGCGTAAGATCAAGCATCAGATGGAAATCCTGCCACGGGGTGGAACAGACGCAGCGGCCATCCAGCGGATCCGGGCAGGTGTACCGGTCGTAACGATCTCAATCCCGACCCGCTACATCCACACATCTGTTGAGCTTGTCGACAAACGCGATGTGCAGGGGGCAGTCCGCCTGCTGACGGCGTTTATCGAAGGCGGACATCGTGCGGATCTCGCGCTTGTCTAGTTGTCTGCGCCAACTGATCGGCGTTGGTGTGTGCCTGCTCATTGCAGTGGGTACGGCTGAGTCACGAGACATCGATGTACTCGTCGAGAGTCGCAAGGGAATCGGGCTGATTCCCAGCACCTGGCGTGGAACGTTATACAACGGCGGTGATCTGCCGGTCGAGGGGCTGAACTGGGTATCTATTAACGCGTCCCTCGTGGGGACCGCGTGGAAGGAACGGATCGGCGGTGGTGGTCCGGGGTGGGTCGCACTGGATGCGGCCATCGATGCAGCTGTCGCAAAGGGCGCCCGTGTGGTGCTTCCATTGCCCACCATATTTGCTCCAAAAAACGAGTCGACATGGCGTGCACGCGTCGAAGATACGGTTCGGCGAACGGCTGAGCGCGCCGACCGCTACGAGATTTCCAGCGCGCCGTCCGTGGATCGTGAGCGGTATCTAGCGTTGTATGAATCCGGTGTGTGGGCGGCCTATCAGGGATATCACAAGGCGTCGGTCGGTGGTCCCGGTGTCGATCTGTCGACGGGACTGCTCGCTGCCCTGGCGGATCGATGCTCTGAGCGGAGTCTTCCACTCTCGTTTGTCAGTTGGTCGGTGGTAGGAGAAACGGGAGAGGAGTCTCAGGATACGTTCAGCCGTGTTGAGGGGATCCTGGATCGGGTGGGGCTGGAAGATCGTCCCGGCGCAGTTGTTTCGCGGTGGATCACTGGTGATCCCGAGAGCGTGCCGGCTGTCACCCTGAGCCTGATCTACGGACTGACCAAGGCCAACCTGGATGCTTCGATCGCAGATCTCTCACAGCTGCCGTGGGGAGAGACCGCGCTGAAGGTTTACGATCGGTTGGGGCAGGTCGAGATTCCCATGCTCTTCGACCCGGAGGGCGACCTTGGTGGTGTGGCGACGCTGGATGGAGATGATGTCCGGATGCTCCTGTGGGCGGAACGGCGATCACGGGCGACCATCTCGGTGAGTGGGATGCGGTGGGGGAGGATGTATGCCTACGAGCGTTCCGTGGTCGGGTTGCGGCGAACGCAGGTCGTGGAGAAGAGCGATCTGAGGGCTGAGGATCCGGTCGTGATCGAGGTGTCTGTGTCGCCCGGGAGTCCGGTGTTTCTGACGTTGACGCCGAAGAACTGAACCACAAGCGAAACGAACGACAAAGACACCAAGGCACGAAACAGGAGAAGGGCGGTCCAACTTCTCCGGGCCCCACCAGGTGCTGTGTGGGAGTGGCCAACGTAACCGTGCGAAGCACGGCGACGAGAGAGGGTGCATTGGATTCGTCGATCGAGGTCGGAGCCCTCGGTTACAAGGCCTGGTGATAGAGGTTGGTGAAGTCCTCGGCTGTGCAGGGACGTGGGTTGGTGACGTGGTTGGGGTCGGCGACAGCTTGCTGGACCATTTCCGGAATTTGATCCTCCGTTACGCCGACAGCTGACAACGATTTGGGAATGTCGATTCGTTCCGTCAGCGACTTTACTGCTTCAATGGCAGCATCCGCACGATCTTCCTCGCTTCGTCCCCCCACGTCACATCCCATCGCTTGAGCAATCGCTCCCAACCGTTCAGCTGCGACCGGTTTATTGTATTCCAAGATGTGCGCGAGGACGATCGCGTTCGCAAGTCCGTGCGGCACACCTGCAACGGTCGACAGGGGATGCGCCATGGAGTGTGCGGCTCCCAGGTCTTTCTGAAACGCGATCGCCCCCATGCTCGATGAGAGCATCATGTTCGATCGTGCCTCAATGTCTTGCCCTTCCTTCACAGCCGTTTCCAGGTTTTCCGCCGCCAATCGAATCCCGCCGAGTGCGACCGCATCGCAGATGGGATGGTAGAACGTCGAGCAGTAGGCTTCGATGTTGTGGGTCAACGCATCCATGCCGGTCGCTGCCGTGATACGCGGAGGGAGGCCAAGTGTCAGTTCGGGATCACACACCGCGACAGAGGGTAGGAGCTTGGGGCCACAGATGACGGCTTTGCGGTTCCACTCTGCCAACGTGACGACAGCACTTCGTCCGACTTCGCTCCCTGTGCCTGCAGTCGTGGGGATTGCGATGATCGGGCAGACGGTCTCCGTCATGTTGGCATCGCCGCCGATCTGGATCTCGTAAACAGTAAACGCCGCGTGATGCTTTTCGCGTAAGGCGGCTGCCTTCGCGGCATCCATAGCGCTTCCGCCGCCGAGGCCGATGACGAGATCGCACGATTCGTCGCGAAGCAGTTGGGCGGCGCGGTCGACACACGACTCTGTTGGGTTTGGTTCGACCTCCGGGAACAGCGTGGTGGTCGCGACCTTGTTGGTCTCGGCCTGAATGCGGTCGGCGAGGCCGGCGTCCACCAAACCCTGATCGGTGACGAGAAGGACGCGCTCAGCGTTATGCTCGGTCAGAAGGTCTGGGAGCTGGGTGATGGCTCCTGGGCCGAAGACGATTCGGTTGGGATATCGGAAGGTTGTGATCATTTGGGTATGGATAGGGAGTGGCGTGAAAATTGCCGAGGACTGGAAGCGCTCGGGTGGCGGGCCCAGCGGGGCTAGGAAACCTCAAAGTAGCGGTTCAGCTCCCAGTCCGTAACTGCTGACTCGTAGCGACGTACTTCATACTCGCGGGTCATCGCGTAGTGGTCAACGAAGGTGTCGGACAGCAGCGAGCGGGCTGTTTCGTTCGCTTTGAACAGCGCGGTTGCGTCAGCCAGGTTCGGGGAGAGTGGCGTCAGGCCTGCCTGCTCGTAGGCGTTTCCACTGACTGCGTCCGGTGGGTTGAGGTTGTTTTCGATCCCGTAGAGACCGGATGCAAGGCTGGCGGCCATCACCAGGTAGGGGTTCGCGTCCGCCCCAGGTAGGCGGCACTCGAGACGCGTGGCCTTCGGGCTGTTGCCCGGGATCGCTCGAACAGCAGAGGTGCGGTTCTCGATGCCCCAGGAGACGTTGATTGGTGACCAGACCCCTGGAACGGCACGCTTGTAGGAGTTGATGTTCGGGCAGTACAGGGCGGTCATGGCCGGCATCAGTTCGAGCACCCCCGCCAGATACGAGCGAGCGACATCCGATACCTCACCACCCTCCGATGCGAACGTGTTGTTCCCCTCTCTGTCGATCAGGCTCTGGTGTAGGTGACCACTGCAGCCGGGGAGATCGGCATTCCATTTGGCCATGAACGTCGCGATCAACTCGTGACGTGGCGCTATCTCCTTGATCCCGTTCTTGAACAGCGCTCCCCGATCTGCAGCCGCGATGCCATCCGTGTATCTGATCGCTGTTTCGTACACCCCGGGTCCTGTTTCAGTGTGGATACCCTCGATCGGTACTTCGAAGGCGTCCATAGAGGCGATGATGTCGTGAACGAGTTCGCTGTAGGTGGAGGCACGGACCGCGCTGTAGCCGAACATGCCAGGAGAGAGCGGCGTAAGATCCTTGAAGCCCTTCTCATAAACAGAGTGGCTGGACTCGCGGAAGAAGAAGTACTCGTATTCGACGGAAGCGCGGAACGTGTAGCCGAGGTTCTGTGCCCGGTTGATCACCGTCGACAGCAGGTGACGTGGGGACAGCGGATACGGATTCCCGTCTTGGTCATACATATCCATTAGGAAGAAGGCCGTGTTCGGCTCCCACGGGACGACCCGGAACGTGTCGATGTCGATTTTGACCAGCGCGTCTGGGTAGCCCGTGCTCCAGCCGGTCAGGCTCTCGCGGTCGTAGAGGTCGTCGTTCATGTCCCAGCCGAACAGGACATCGCAGAATCTCATGCCCGATTCGACGGCGGACAGAAACTTGTCCCGTGACACATACTTGCCACGAAGGATTCCGTCGATGTCGAAGGTTCCCAGGCGAATCCGTTGGATGTCGTGGGTCTCGAATGCGTTGAGGACGTCTGTGAGTTCCAAAGTGATCTCCTCTACATCAAGCTTCTAAGGAAGGTTGCCGAACGAGAAGTCGCCTCTTGTGGTTCGAGATCTCCGTCGAACGCGTGGTGAAGGGTGACGTAGCCTCTGTAGTCGAGCGACTTGAGTCCATCGAACACGGCTCCGAAATCGATCCCCTTGCCCGAATCGAGCGGATAGAGTCGGGACTCGATCTCGCCCTGGCACCAGGTCCGCATCGGCTGTGGGCCACCTGCTTCAGGTACGTGGTTCTGCAGATAGACGTTGAAGAGGAACGGTAGATACGCTGCGATCGTCGTGGGACCATAGTCCTGCCCGCACAGCGCCAGGTTCGCCGGCTCGTAGATCACACCGAAGTTGTCCCGGTCAACCGCGCGAACGGTGTCGGTCGTAGCCTGAACCGTTTCGAACAGGCTGAGCGTGTGTGACTGGTGCGCCAGCCGTATCCCACGTTCACTTGCTTCATCCGAGGCTTTCGCCGCCCAGGCGATGTCGTCCTCAGTCTTCATGCAGATCCTGATCAGGTCGGCACCCACTGCTGAAGCGAGATCGAGATAGGGTGTGATGTTGCGGAGACAGCCCGGGCCATCGTCACCGTTTTCAGGGACGGCAAAGTCACCTGTGACCATGGAGACAGCAAGGTGGTGTGAGGTGATGATCTCTTTGACCTCTTCCAACTTCTCCGAACTGTCGTGAATACCCAACATCGAAGCGCGGAGACAGAGGGCATCGTAGCCGGCGTTGCTCGCAATCTCCGCGAGTTGAGAAAGCGGGATGCGGACCACACGCTTGTTGCTGAAGCTTTCGGCGACGCGGACGGATAGTGAAAGGCGCATAGTATTGATGATCTGTAGTTGTAGAGAAAGAAGATCGAAAGGCGAAAAACATCCAAAGACCAGACCCGGATGGTGCCAATCTATGTGGTGGAAGAGGGGACTGTCAACCCCAAGACCTTGTGTATCTACCAGTTTACTCTGGACTTACGAAAATGGGTGTCCTAGACTTATTCCACCTTGGACCAAAGTGGAACCTCGATTCTGACGATCAGTTAAACAGGTAGATTATCCCCCATTGTCTTTCTTCCCACAGTTGAGGTTGGAAGAGTTTGAGGTTGAACCATGGTTGAGATGAAAGTTGTAAACCTGACAGACCAGAACAATCAGCGTATGGTCTGGCTGCAGTCGCTCGAAGATGATACGATGTTACCGATTCTGATCGGTGACGCGGAGGCGATTGCGATTTCGGTCGAGCTTGCCGGTAAGCAAATGGTCCGGCCTTTGACCCACGATTTGCTAAAGACGATTCTCGATCGGTTCGATGCGAGTGTCGAGCAGATCAACATCGTGGATTTGAAGGACGAAATCTTCTATGCCGAGCTGATCCTGAGTTGTGGTGGCCGAGAGATTCGGATCGATGCCCGGCCCAGTGACAGCATCGCGCTCGCGCTGAAGTATGATGCGCCTGTGTTCATTGAGGAGGAAGTCCTCAACGTCGCCGGCGGCAAGGTCAAGACGGGTAAAGCAGGTGTCTCATACTTCGAGAAGATGGATGACGAAGGGGACCTCAATCTCGATCTCGACTTCGAGGAGGACACGCCGATGGACGAGGCGGACCTCGAGGAAGCGGTGCGCGACCTGATCGATACAGCGCAGATCGCTGATGAGGAAGTAGAAGAGGAGCGGCCGGGTGAAGCTGTCGCCAGGATGGCTTTCCTGAAGCAGCAGATGGACCAGGCGATCAAGGAAGAGCGGTATGAGGACGCCGGTCAGCTGCGGGATGAGATCGATCGTATGGAGAAAGATGCGTAGGGGGAAGTCAAATCGTAAAAGGCAAAATGTAGAATGAAAAGCCAGGTTACCCTGTCAGGGGGCCTGGCCTTTTTTTTGTTGGTGAGCGGTTTGCCTGTCCAGCCTTCACCCATTTCGCGTTCCGCGAAACTGCCCTCTCCCGCTAGCAGGAGAGGGTTTTCGTGTACGAGTAACTAGGCTAATACGCCGGCGTGTTCTTCGACCCAGCCGACGTTTTCGTCGACTTGTTGTTTGCTGGTCATTCCGAGGGTGATCGAGTCGATGGCAGGGAGGTCGAGGACGTAGTGGATGGCGTTGCGGACGTCGTGGTCGAGCTTGCCGGCGCCGACGACCTTCATCCCGTAGACGCCGATGCCGTTGTCGTCCATCTCTTCCAGCACCCAGATGATTTCCTCCGGGGTGCCGTCCATGTTGTGACCGCCGTAGTTGATGCGGGCCAAGACAACTTCGACCCAGTCTGATCGGGAAGCCTCTAAGAACGCGCCGTAGTCGTGACAGGAGACGCCGTGGGCGCGGATCTTGCCGGTTTCTTTTGCTTCGCTCAATGCGTCCATCGCCCCACGACACTTGGTCGGCCAGTCGTCGCTTGACAGGCAGTGCATCAGGATGATGTCGACGCAGTCGGTCTGGAGTTCTGTCAGAAAGCGGTCGATGTCCGCTTTGGCGCCCTCGTAGTCACGAGATGTGGTCTTACTCGTGATCGTGACGTTGTCCCTGCCCACGATCTTACAGGCCTTGGCCACGTGGGGGTGACTGCCATACTGGTCGGCTGAATCCCAGAAGGTCACGCCTTTGTCGTATGCGTAGGCGAGGAGGTCTGCGAGTTCGTTGAGGCCCAGATCGGTCTGGTTGGAGCGACCGCCCCATCCGTTGGTACCGGTCCCGAAGCAGAGACTGGATACGTCGAGGTTGGCTTTTCCTAGGGTGCCTTTGTTCATGATTGCTCTCTCCTTTGGGAAGATCAGGGAACCACGGAGGACACAGAGGACACGGAGAGTTGGGTGCCTGCTGGAGGCCTGTGACCGAAATGACCATTGTAGTTTCCCGAAGTGAGCGGACTGCGCCTTCGACACATATCTGCTTCCTCTCTCTTGTATATTAGTGACTTCCTCCGTGGCCATCAAGCTGCAGGGAGTGGACTTCAACACTGAGAACTTACTACTCGTCATTCTGAACTTGATTGTGCGTACACAGATGAAAAGGTCAGACACAACATGAAACTTGGCATGGTGGGCCTACCGCAGGTAGGTAAGAAGACGTTGTTCGAGCTGTTGACCGGAGTGTCGCCGGGAATGGACCGGCCATTGCCCGGGCTGGCGGATGTGCGAGATCAGCGGTTCGATAAGCTCGTGGACATGTATAGCCCGAAGAAGATAACGCCGGCGCAGATCGATTTCGTGATGCTGCCGGATATGGATACGCAGGCGGAGAGGAATCGTGAGCTGTTCCAGCACCTCGAGCGGGTCGACGTGATCTGTTACGTGGCGCGCGCGTTCGAAGACGATACCGTGTTCCACGTCGATGGCGATGTGAGTTCTGAGCGCGACATCAACACGTTTGCCGAAGAGCTGGAGCTTGGCGACCTGATTTTTATCGAGAAGCGCCTCGAGCGGATCGAGAAGGAGGTCGGTCGCAAGATAGAGACGGCCGTGGCCGACAAGGAACGCGATCTGCTGACGCGGATGAAAGACTACCTCGAGGATGGGCGGACGCTGGTCTCGTTCACGTTGACGGAAGAGGAAGAGCGGATCATCGGGAGCTACCCGTTTCTGACCCGTAAACCCGTCGTGGTGGTTCTGAATGTGGGCGAAGGAGAGATCGGGGATGAAGGGCTGGTCGCTCAGCTGTCAGAGGAACACGCGTCCCGAAGCTACCGACTGATCGCCATTTCGGCCCAGGTCGAGCAGGAAATCTCGCAGCTCGATGATGAGGAGAGGTCTGCATTCCTGGAAGATCTCGGCATCGAGTCGGCAGCCATCGACCGCCTGACGCTGTTATGCTACGAGACATTGGGACTGATTTCGTTTTTTACGGTCGGGGAGGATGAGGTCCGGGCGTGGACGATTCGGAACGGCTCGAAGGCGCCGCAGGCCGGGCGGGCGATTCACCAGGATATCGAACGTGGGTTCATTCGGTCAGAGGTGATGCGGTATGATGAGTTGATCGAGCTCGGCAGTGAGCAGAAGGTGAAAGAGGCGGGGAAGCTGACGCAGAAGGGGAAGGATCACGTGGTGGAGGATGGGGAGATTCACCATTTCCTGTTCAAGGTATAAGGCGTTAACGGGATCGTAGTCCAAAGTCAAATGTCAAAAGTTAAAGGCCAAAATTGAGGCTGTCTGCGTGTGACGTTATGAGACAGCTGTAGCGATTGATTTATATCCTGTGGTGGATAGACGTGTACCAGATCTGTGTTTTGGGTCTGGCACATCTTAATGAATATGGTGGCGTGCACGTCGGGGGGATGTCGAACAAGACGATGGAACTTCTGGCCGTTCAGCGTGCTGCGAACAGAAACGGACTTTACACGACACCAGCAGACCTGTAGGCATATGACCGCAAGAAGGAGTGTCAGTAGAGTTTCGGCGTCTACTGTGTCGTTCGTATGTCGATGCTGGCAGATCACCCGTTTTGGTTTCTGGCGAGAGAAATAGGGATCGGGGGACGGTGGACTGAGGTGGGTAGAGAGAAGAGCTTGTGGGGATCGAGACGGCGGTGGCTTAGGGAAGTCAAAATGGAAAATAAAAATTAAGGACCCTGCGTCAACTTGACAGCTATTAAGAGCCCGGTATATTCGGCGGCGATACTATAGTTTCCGAATGATCGGAGGTGTTTGATGGATGTTCTCGAAGCGATTGAATCACGCCGAAGCGTGTTCAAGTTTAAGCCGGAGCCCGTGGCGAACGATGTGATCGAACGGGTGTTCTCGTATGGGCGATGGGCGCAGAACCATCATTTGACTGAGCCTTGGCGATTTGTTGTGTTGGGTCCGGAGACCAAGGAGACACTGGCGAAGCGATACGCGGAGATTCAGCGGGCGAAAGCCGCAGATGATGCGGATGATTTGGCGAAGCAGGCGCTCGCCGATGCCGGATACGCGAAGTTTTACTCGAAGCCGACGATCGCGGCGGTCTCGTGCGTTCAGGATGGAGACGAGATCAAGAATCGTGAAGACTATGCGGCTGCGTGTTGTGCGATGCAGAACATCGCGCTGGCGGGGTGGGCGCAAGGCGTGGGGATGCAGTGGACTACTGGACCCGTGACCTTGGAAACCGAAACGTACAAACTCCTCGGGATCGATCAGGGGGCGGAATACATTATTGGGTTTATGTATATGGGGTATCCGGAGGAGATCAAAGACGGGAGCAGGAAAGAACTGGGTGAGGTTCTTCGGTATACGGAGTAGGAAAGGCCTTCCAGGCTCCAAGTTTCAGAGAGAACCCAAATAGATGAGGCCCTGTCAGCTAGTTTTCGGGCAGGGCCTTCTTGTGTACATCGGAGCAACCGAATCTCGGATCTCGAATTTCGAAGGATCAGGCTGCGACGGATTCGGTGTGTTCTTCCAGCCAAACTTTGAGAGGTACGTCTTCGTCTTTTGGGGTGAAGTAGCCGTTGCAGTTGGTGCCGTCACCCAGGAGGTGCCGGCGCATGGGGTCGCAGGCCAGGAAGAAATCCGGGCGGATGGTGGTGTCGTTTTTGGTGCGGATCCAGCGGTAGCCATAGCCGTAAAAGAGGACCTTATGCACGATCGACGAGTGGTTGTAGGACCGTGTGTGCCAGAGACGGCGGTCGAAGAAGATGGCGTCGCCGCGGTTGACGCAGACAGGGATGCAGCCGTCAGGATTCTTGTCTTCGTACTTCTGGAGGTTGCCTTCCAGGTGGCCGCCTGGGACGACATAGAAGTTGCCACGAACCTCTTCAGGCACGTCGCTGAGGAAGTAGCCGATCTTGAGGCTAATCCTCGGACCAGGAGAGACCTTGGTGTTGCGGTTGACGCGTCCGCTGCCCTGGTGGAAGCCGAGCGGGGTTTTCATCGGTTCCGAGGCTTCGGCTTCCTGAGGGGTGACGCCCAGATGGGAGTGATAGAGGTAGATGTTCCAGCCCGTGATCGACCAGACGGCTGGGAAGGCCTTCGGGTGATCGAGCAGATCAATGAGCGACTGGTCGCAGCCGAGTTCACCGTGTTAGGCCCGCAGAAGCCGTTGGCGTAGGCGGGAGTTACCTCTTAGGGCTAGTTAGATGGTGGTTAACTGAAAGGTCGGCGTTAGTCAGGTCGTATCGAAGGGCGAACGGCCATCCCGTGCCGTCCGCTGCCAAGCTCTCACCCGACCTCGACAGCGTCGAGCCCTGCCCTCTCCCGCTAGCAGGAGAGGGTTCTTCTATACGGGTCAGCTATTCGTTCTCGCCTCTACCCCCGCCATATCCTCCAGCACCGTCAGCAAACCGGAGTGGTCAAGTTCACCTCGATCCTTTACCAGCGCGGTGTTGAACAGCTCGTGCACAACACTCGTGACCGGGATCGGAACCTCGTAATCGGCACCCGTCTGCTTGACGATGTTGAGGTCCTTCATGTGCAGACGGATTCGGAAGCCGGGGTCGAAGTCGCCGTTGACCATCCGTTCGCCGCGGTTTTCGAGCACGCCGCAACGGGCGAGACCGCCACTGAGGACCTGGACGATCTTGAGCGGATCGACGCCGGCTTTGGCACCGACGACGAGGGCTTCGCTGACCCCGGCGATCGTGACGGCGACGAGGATCTGGTTGCAGGCTTTGGCGGTCTGGCCGGATCCGAGTGGACCACAGAGAACGCCACCGTTTCCGAGGACGTCGAAGATCGGCTTGATCCGGTCATACGTGCCCTGATCGCCTCCCGCCATGATCGAAAGCGTCGCATTGACGGCACCGACGTCGCCACCGCTGACGGGCGCGTCGATACACGAGACGCCCTTCTCACCCAGCGCCTCACCCACTTTGACGGCTACGGCCGGCGCGATGGTGCTCATATCTATGTGTACCATCCCGTCGCGAACGCCGTGAATCAGGCCGTTATCTCCCAGACAGACCGCTTCGACATCCGGTGAGTCCGGCAGCATCGTGATTACTACGTCGCTGTTTTCGGCGACTTCCTTCGGCGAATGCGCTTCCTGCGTGCCCTTGTCGACGAGTTCATCCACCGCTTCCCGGCTGCGGTTGTGGACGACGAGCGAGTAACCGTCGTTGATCAGGTGGCCGGCCATGGGCTTGCCCATGATGCCGAGTCCAATGAATCCGATTCTTGGTTTATCCATTCTGTGCTCCTGAGCTATGGAACCACGGAGGACACGGATGGCACGGAGGGCCTTCTCCGTGAGCCGCGCAGCTACGAGGTCGAGTGACTGTAAAGTGGATCGGGGCGGAATTTAGGGGGGAGGAAGAAATGGGACAAGGAGATTGGGCGTATGGCTGGATAGCGAGCAGGGGATAGAGCATCCAACGGCCTGTTCCTGATTCATCGTGGGATTCGCCGGTGGGTTACTCTGCGAACAGGGGGAGCGTGGAGGCAGGAACGATCCCGTGTGATACGGCTCTCTGGATGAGATCCTCGATGGCGGCTTCGCCGTCCGAGCCGTAGTCGACTGAGTATTCGTTCACATAGAGGTCGATGTGCTGCTGCATCACGGACTCATCCATTTCCTGGGCGTGTTCACGGATATACGGCTTGACCACGTCTGGGTTCGCGTAGGCGTAGTCGACGCTCGCCTTGAGCGAGGCATCGATCCGGTTGATCCGCTCAATACCGAGATCACGGCGGGCGAGGATTCCCCCGAGCGGGATCGGGCGATCGGTGGTCTCTTCCCACCACTCGCCGAGGTCAATCACCTTGCTGAGGCCGTACTCGGGGTAGGTGAAGCGGCTCTCGTGGATGATCACGCCGGCGTCGACAGAACCGGATTCGCAGGCCGGCATGATCTCGTGGAAGGGCATCACGACGAAGTTGCTCAGGTCCGGCGAGTGCAGGCGAAGGAGTAGCGCTGCGGTGGTGAGTTCGCCGGGGATCGCGACCCGTTTGCCGGACAGGGCATCTGGTTGAAAAGCTTCCTTCGCTATGACGATCGGGCCACATCCCCTTCCCAGTGCACCACCTGAATGGAGCAGACAGTATCGCTCGCGCAGGTGGGCGAAGGCGTGGAAGGAGATCTTGGTCATGTCCAACTGGCCGTCGACGGCGAGGCGATTGAGTGTCTCGATGTCCTCGAGGACCTCTTTCACCTCCGGGGCGCCTTCTATCTTGCCATGTACCAGCCCGTAGAAAATGAAGGTGTCGTTTGGGCAGGGCGAGTAGCCGAGGGCTATTGGGTTCACGTGTATGGTATCCTATTCAGGTAGAGGCTGTCTTCAGGGCGAGGGTGGAGAGCAACCCAGGCCTAGGCTAGCTCTGCTGTATGAGTTCCAGGGCAGCGGATTGGGCGATTCGGGTGGCGGCGGGGATGTCCCAGCGGGAGAGGTCACGTTTTTCGACGATGTTGCTGATCCCTCTGACTTCGCAGAAGGGGATTTGATAGAGGCGACAGACGTGAGCCGCTGCTGCACCTTCCATATTCTCGCAGAGCGCACCAAAACGGGCGTTGAACTCGGCAGCCCGTTGGTCTGTGCCTGTCACATTCTGTACGGTCAGGAAGGCACCGACCTTTGACTGGCGCCTCTCCCGATCGGCTACTGTGTTGCCGGCGGTCGCAGCGCTTTCTGTCAGAGCTGGGTCGAGACGTATTCGGTTGAATAGCGGGGGATCCTCCTGGATCAGGGGGATGCCGATGGTTTCGCCGCCTGACCATCCCGTTTCCGAAACCACACCGAAATCTCCCTGGATCTCTTCAGAGGCGATGGCCAGGTCGCCGACGACTAGGCCGCTGGTTGGGAAAGCACCGCCGATACCTACTTGCAGGACCTGGCTGACACGCTGAGTTTCCAGGAAGGCGGTCAGGGCCTGCGCGGTATTGACCGCTCCGATTCCAGTCTCCGCGATCGCCACTCTGCGGCCAAAGATCTGCCCGAACACGACTTTCCTGCGGCCCAGCACGGTCGGCTCGAGTCCACCCGTCGCCTCGAGGAGGACTTCCTGCTCTGGTACAGTCGCAGTGACGATCACGTAGTCGATATTCGAGCTTTCCACTTGATCCGTTCCGCCCTTTGTTCGTTTTTCCGTGGCCAGTCAAGCTCTGTCGGGCAATCGGCTAGAAAGATATGGCTGGGGATGTCTATTACCAAGGCCTTGGGATGTCTGATTATTCGGATTGAGGATATTTTGGGTTCTGATAATGTCTACACACTGACGGGCGCTGAAGTGCTGATGCCCGGTGGCACTCTGGAGCGGCGAAATGTGGTCGTCCAGGATGGCGCTGTTGCTCGAGTGGAAGGTTCAGTGGGGGGCGCCGTTGGGGAGAGCGTCGATCTTGGAGGCCTGATCCTGTCGCCCGGCTTCGTCGACATCCACCTGAATGGGGGAGGGGGAGCCTCTTTCGAGCAAGGGACATCTGAAGCCATCCAGAAGGTGATTGAAACGGGGTTCCAGTTTGGCACGACGGGGGTAGTGGCCGCGATCAACACGGCTCAGCGTGAGGATCGGATGAGGCAGATGGCGGCTCTGGCGGACTATCATGCGTCCGCGAACGATGTCCTGCTCGGTGTTCACCTGGAGGGTCCTTATTACCACCTGGATCAGCGCGGTGCACACCACCCCGAATGGATTCGCTATCCCGATCCCGGAGAGTACGGCGCCTGGATCGACGCCTACGGCGACCTGATCCGGATCGTCACATCGGCGCCCGAGCTGCCCGGAGGTATGGATCTGATTCGGACGCTCAGCAAGGCAGACATCGTCCCGTCGATCGGTCACTCGATGGCGACGGATGAGCAGGTGGATGAAGCAATCGAAGCGGGCGCTCGTATGGTTACACACATATACAATGCGCAATCGACCTACACGCGGCGAGACGACGGGAAGCATCTTGGCGTGGCTGAGATGGGGCTGATGCGAGATGCGCTGACGGTGGAGATCATTCCGGACAACCGCCACCTGACACCCAGGATGCAGCAGCTTGTGGTCAAGGTAAAGCCTCACGACAAGATCTGCATCACTACGGACGCGATAGAGGCGACGGGGCAGGGCCCCGGAACCTACGAGTTGATGGGCGGGAAAGTGTGGGTAGACGAGGAGGTCGCCTATCGCGAAGACAGGAAGCGACACGCGGGATCGATTCTGACGATGGATCGTGCGGTGCGGAATGTGGTCGCGGCAGGTGCTGAAGTCGGGTCAGCCCTGATGATGGCGACAGAGATTCCGGCCAGGACGGTGGGGGCTTCCACCAAGGGAAGGATCGAAGTGGGAGCGGATGCAGATTTTGTGGTGCTGAACACGTCGCTGGAGGTCGTGGCGACGATCTCCAGGGGGCGGGTGGTCTATTCCGCTGATGCGTAGCTGCTTCCGGCGTCTCTCTGAACGACATGGAAGGTGTCACGAGCGATCACTTCATCCTCTCGTGTCTGAACGACCAGCACTTCGAGTCCGCTCTCTGGGGCCGAGATCTTCCCCTCCCTCCCAACAGTTCTTCCATTCGCTGTCGGATCAAGCACCACATCCACCCCTTGCAGGTAATTGACGATCCGTTGACGCACACCTGAGGCATTTTCTCCGATTCCGCCCGTGAAAGCGATTCCATTCGCGTTGGACAGGGTACCCAGAAGACCGGCGATGGCCTTTGCGGTCTGGTAGGCGAACACGTTGATCGCCAAACGGGCACCCTCATCGCCACGGCCCTCCGCTTCTTCTACTTCACGCAGGTCGTTCGACACGCCTGACACGCCCGTCAATCCGCTTTCCCTGTTCAGGACCCGGTCCACATCCGAAGGAGACAGGTCCGCTTCGTTCTGCAAATACAGCACGACTGCCGGGTCCACGTCGCCGGACCGTGTCCCCATCGGTATACCGGCGAGTGGTGTGAAGCCCATCGTCGTGTCTACAGATTTGCCATCTTGGATGGCGGCGGCTGAGCATCCGTTTCCTAGATGACAGGTCACACCGGTGATCGACTCGACCTCTAGGATCTCCGCTGCGCGTTCGGAGACGTAGCGGTGGGATGTGCCGTGGAAACCGTATCGTCGAATCCCGTGTTCCTCGTAGAGTGCGGTCGGGATCGCGTATCGCGAGACGTGTTCGGGAAGCGTCTGGTGGAACGCCGTATCGAAGACGGCTACGTGAGGTAGGCCTGGGAAGCAATCGCGAGCTGCCCGGATGCCCTGTATGTGTGCCGGATTGTGTAGGGGGGCGAGTCGCCCGAGTTGCTCGATGTTAGCCTCGACCTGAGGCGTGATCAGGACGGATTCGCTGTAAATTTCACCACCGTGAACGATCCGGTGTCCGATCGCATCGATGTCCTGACCGTCACCGAGAATAGTCTCTGAAACCTGTCGAACGGCTGCACGGTGATTCGCGCAATGAGCGATGTCTTCACCGATCCGCTCGACCGATCCGGAGGCGTTCTGCTTTCCCGAACGGAGTTCGTGGATACTGTATTTGAGTGAGGAACTACCGCAGTTTAGGACGAGAATGTTCATTGAGTTCTGTGTAGGGAGAAGTGGTTGGACTGGGGGGAGGTTCACCTCTCCCCACTGGTGGGAGAGGACGGCTGGGATCGGAGACCCAGCCTGGTGAGGGCCTGAAATCAGATCCACGTCACCATCCGGCTCTCACCAGGCTTTCGGACGATGA
>MDTE01077162.1_pt1 | contig 33180 bp, 30 predicted proteins | sample 811231 | NCBI WGS metagenome assembly MDTE01 (sample SAMN05326651, study PRJNA326480) | marine metagenome | isolation source: seawater | place: Indian Ocean: Red Sea | collected 2010
TATTTTAATAATATCTACTTGACCCTTGAAGAAATTTCAGTTCGCCGGCAAAAACACGTTTTGTTGCACCTCAATGCAGTGATATTCGCACGCGCACCAGTATTCGTTTGCAGTTACGAATTTCGTTGACGCTTTCGATTGTCACTTTTAAAATAATTGCATACCAATCGAGTCAGGAATAATAAATCAACTGATTTTCTATTCCAATATTGCACTTAGATATACGGATATTTATAACTAGCAGCGTTCTAAAAATCCACACGGAGAATATTTTTGACTAACCAAAACACGATTTCTCGGGAGTCTGATTTATCAGGTGGTGAGTACAAATGGGGATTCGTAACAGATATAGAAACGGATCTAGCTCCTAAAGGCTTGAACGAAGACATAGTTCGACTGATTTCCGCCAAAAAAGAAGAACCTGCTTGGCTTTTGGATTGGAGGCTTAGGGCTTATAAGCATTGGTCTGAACTCGAACAAGGACAAGGTGAGCCACAGTGGGCGATGATCGATTATCCCGGAGTCGATTTTCAGGACATTTATTATTACGCAGCACCTAAGGGTACGAGTGAGGCGCCCAAAAGTTTAGATGAAGTTGACCCTGAGATGCTCGATACCTTCGAAAAACTAGGGATTCCACTTCAAGAGCGGGCCGCTCTTGCCGGTGTTGCTGTAGACGCTGTATTTGATTCAGTTTCGGTTGCTACAACTATGGAAAAGCAACTTAGTGAGCTGGGCATTATATTTTGCTCATTCAGCGAAGCGGTAAAAAATTACCCAGATCTAGTTCAAAAATACCTTGGTTCTGTTGTTCCTCACTCCGACAATTTTTACGCAGCTTTGAATTCGGCGGTATTTAGCGATGGCTCTTTCGCGTATATTCCACCCGGAGTGAAGTGTCCGATTGAATTAATGACGTACTTCCGAATTAATACGGAAGGATCTGGACAATTTGAACGAACTCTAATTGTTGCGGACAAGGGTTCTTACGTTTCCTACCTTGAAGGGTGTACTGCGCCATTTCGAAAAACCAGCCAACTTCATGCTGCCGTAGTCGAATTGGTTGCACTAGATGATGCCGAGATAAAATACTCAACGATACAGAACTGGTTCCCGGGAACGAAGGATGGGGAAGGTGGTGTTTACAACTTTGTAACTAAGCGGGGCCGCGCTGACAAAAATTCTAAGATTTCGTGGACGCAAGTTGAGACGGGATCAGCGATCACTTGGAAGTATCCGAGTGTGATTTTACGAGGGGATAACTCCGTAGGAGAGTTTTTTTCAGTGGCTCTTGCCAATAATCATCAGCAGGCTGATACCGGCACAAAAATGATTCATATAGGTAAAAACACCAAATCTACGATCGTTTCTAAAGGTATTTCTGCAGGGCAGGGAAATAATACCTACCGTGGGCAAGTTCAGATTATGCCTGGTGCTGAGAATGCAGTTAATCACACTCAATGTGACTCGTTACTTGTTGGTGATAAGTGCGGCGCCCACACGGTGCCATATATTGAGGTTAGAAATCCAACTGCGCGATTGGAGCATGAAGCTTCAACTTCTAAGGTGAGTGACGACCAATTGTTCTACCTGATGGCACGTGGGCTTTCAGAGGAAGAAGCTCATCACATGATCATCACTGGATGGAGTAGAGATGTGATTAAAGAACTGCCATTCGAGTTTGCCCTTGAAGCTAGCCAACTGTTGAAAGTGTCTCTCGAAGGTGCTGTCGGATAGTTACAGTTTGATTTGCATGACCGAACTAGACAAGTAAATAAAAATGTGGGACTCATAAAGAAAAATGCTTGAGATAAATAAACTTCATGCCTCCGTGATAGACATAGAAAACTCAGAGATTCTGAATGGAATAGATCTGACGGTCAATAAAGGTGAAGTTCACGCCATAATGGGGCCAAATGGTTCAGGCAAGAGCACGCTGGCCAACGTTTTAATGGGACGACCTGACTATGAGGTTACTGGCGGTGATATAACGTTTCAGAATCAATCGATTATCGATCTGGCTCCGGATCAAAGGGCCCACCTTGGAATGTTTCTTGCATTTCAGTATCCAGCTGAAATTCCAGGTGTTCGCCCCTGGCAGTTCCTCAAGTCAGCGTTGGATTCCAAGGCTGAGGCCACAGGGGAACAAAAAATGTCGGTCAGGAACTTCTCAAAATTGTTTGACGAGAAGGTTCAAGCTGTCGGCATCAACCCTGCACTTGTGAAGCGATCGCTTAATGAAGGATTCTCAGGTGGTGAGAAGAAGCGAAACGAAATGCTTCAACTCGAAGTTTTACAACCTACTTTGGCCATTCTGGACGAGACTGATTCCGGATTAGATGTGGATGCTCTTAGGATAGTAGCTGAGGGAGTTAACTCCATGAGATCCCCTGAACGATCTTTTATCGTGGTCACCCATTACCAGCGATTGCTGAACTACATAACTCCTGATGTTGTTCATATTTTGGTAAATGGAGAAATTGTGAAAACAGGCGGTCCTGAACTCGCTCTTGAAGTTGAGAAGGATGGTTATAAGGAATACCTTTCCACATCTGAGGTGACCGCTTAACAATGACGCTTGTAACATCACCAGATGCTGTCGATAGGTTTTCCTCCGCGTACGAAAAATTCACAGTCGAAAAGGCAACATCTCCCAATTGGGTGAAAAAGTTGCGCGAACAGGCTTGGTCGACCTTTTCTGAGATCGGCATACCTACGAAACGTCGTGGTAATGAGCTCTGGAAATACACGAATCTTCAACCGCTTACTGCACTTGATTTTGATGCGGGACACTCCGGATCTGTAACCACTGCACGGATAAAAAATTCTGCACCTTGGGATGATGATTGGCACACATTAGTCGTCGTGGACGGAAAATTTTCAAGTGAGCTTTCTCGAATAAATGACATAGATGGGTTACAGCTTATTTCCCTTAATGAAGCAATTGAAACTGAAACAGATGACTTAAAGTCCTTGTTAGCTACACTTGCCGGAAAAGAGGAGTATGCATTCTCAGCTTTGAATACTGCTTTCCTTGATGATGGTGCTTATGTATCGGTAGCCGAAGGTGTGAAAATCGAACAGCCGATTCACGTCGTTCACGTAACTTCGGAGTCTGTAGAAAGCCGAGCTGTGTATCCACGTCTATTAGTTGATGCACGGGCTGGGAGTTCAATAGTTCTAATCGAGACCCACTTGAATATTGCTACGACATCTCAATTTTCGGCACCAGTAGTAGAGATTTTTCAAGGTGAAAGTTCTAGCCTGCGGCATTACAGAGTTCAAATGGAGAATGAGATTTCGTTTCACTTAGGTACTACTCGTGTGAGCCAGCAGAGTGATACAGATTTTACATCGACGTCATTCGCAGTCGGAGCACAGATTGCTCGTAATGACATCCATTCACTTCTTGATGCTCCGGGGGCAAGTTGTACGTTGCATGGCCTTTACATGACTAACGGCGTTCAACATCAGGATCAAGAGATCAGTACGACACATGCAAAGCCTGGTGGCACTTCAGATCAGTTCTATAAGGGGATTTTGTCTGGTAAATCACAAGCCGTATTCAGCGGAAAAGTTATTGTGATGCGAGATGCACAAAAGTCGGATGCTAGCCAGAAAGATCTTAATCTTTTGCTCTCAAGGGGAGCAGAAGTAGACGCTAAACCTTCGCTTGAGATTTACGCAGATGACATTACCGCCTCCCACGGTGCTACAGCAGGCCATGTAGATCGAGACACGCTTTTCTATCTGCAATCTAGAGGCGTTGATGAAGAGTCTGCAAAAGCGATTCTTGTCCGTGGCTTTGCTGAAGAGATGCTAAACGAATTTGAACCGACCGCCCTATATGATTTCGTTGAGCGCGTTACCGATGAGCGAATACCCGTGCTTCTTTCTGAATCTGACACGATAGGGACCGCATGATCGATTCGACTGGAAACACTGTATCTACAGGGCTTAACGTAAATTCAATTCGTGCAGATTTTCCAATTTTGCAAAGGAAAATCCATGGACAAAATTTAGTCTATTTGGATAACGCAGCGACTACACAGAAGCCTAATCAAGTCATTAAATCATTGACTGATTACTACGAACAGACAAACGCTAATGTTCATCGAGGCGTACATACTCTTTCGATCGAGGCAACGGATGGCTACGAGCTTGCACGTTCGAAGGTAGCAGATTTTATAAATGCGCCCCGTAGCGAAGAAATTATATGGACGCGTAATACGAGTGAGTCGCTAAACTTGGTGGCAGCGACCTGGGCTGAAAATAATGTTGTTGCAGGCGACAATATTGTGATTACAGCGATGGAGCATCATTCAAACATAGTTCCATGGCAGCAACTTGCTTTCAAAAAAGGCGCAGAGCTTCGTTACTTCGCTCACAATAGTGATGGGATCATTGATCTAGAACACGCAATGACGGTTATAGACGATCGAACTAAAATTCTTTCGGTCACTCATATGTCCAATGTGCTCGGCACTGTAAATCCAATTTCTGAGCTTGCTGGGCGAGCACATGATGTTGGGGCGGTGATTATGGTTGATGCTGCCCAGAGCGTTCCGCATATGCCCGTGGACGTTCAGGATCTTGATGCTGACTTTTTAGCGTTTTCTGCGCATAAGATGCTTGGGCCTACTGGAATCGGTGTTCTATGGGGTAAAGTCAGCCTACTGGAAGATATGCCTCCATACATGTTTGGTGGAGATATGATCTTGGAGGTCACTTACGAGGACGCTAATTGGAATGATTTGCCTTACAAGTTTGAGGCGGGAACTCCGAATATTGCTGACGCTTTTGGGACTGGTGCAGCTGTTGATTATCTGAGTCGTTTAGGTATGAAGAACGTTTGGCGGCACGAACAAGATCTTACGGCTTATGCAATGGAGCGCATTCTATCTCTTGATACCGTAAAGATTCTTGGTCCTAAAGATCCTTCGATGCGCGGCGGGGTGATATCTTTTATTCATGATTCGATTCACCCACATGATTTGGGAACTGCTTTGGACCAACAAGGGATTGCTATCCGAACGGGTCATCATTGTGCCATGCCCCTTGTTCGTAGTTACGACGTCGTGGCAGCAGCGAGGGCTAGCTTTTACATCTATAACACTAAATCGGAAGTTGATGCGCTCGTTAATGGCATTAGTGAAACTGAAGGGTATTTCAATCGATGACAGGTGGAATGAGCGGTTTGGATCAAATGGATGACCTTTACGAAGTGATTATTCTCGATCATTATCGTAGTCCCAGGAATACATCAGCAGTTGAAAATCCTGATATTGATTTAGAAGTTAATAATCCATTTTGTGGTGATGAAGTTCGTATCCAGATGAAGATTGATCGAAACATTGTGTCTCATGTTGGCATAACGGGGCGTGGCTGCGCTATTTCACAGGCATCAGCTTCATTGCTTGCTGAACTAGTTGAAGGCAAGTCCAGTGATCAGGTTCACGGGGCTGTAGATTCTGTAAGACGCCTACTAAAAGGAGAAAATATTACTGATCAAGAAGCTGATACTCTTGGTGATATTGAGGCACTCCAGGGCGTTAGAAAATTTCCTGTTCGTATCAAATGTGCTCTACTAAGCTGGGTCGGCTTAGACGATGCTCTAAAAGATCACATAGCTGGCGTAAAATCCTAATTTTCGATCGGCTTCAGCCATATTCGTGTTAGAAATTCTGTGTCGCCTTTTGGTGTTTTTGGATTGAAGTCTTTTACGTAATCCCAGAACATCCAGTGGTTAGTTCGGTAAGTAGAAATAAACCGGTGAGATCCATCAAGAATGAGGTGTTGTATCTCTGTAAGGATTCTAGCTCGTTTCGTTGGATCATATTCTTGTGCTTGGGTTTCAATTAGGCGATCTATTTCTGAGTTTATGTATCCAGTCGTATTCCAGCTACCATTCGAATGGTGGACAGCAAATAGGTATCCAGTGGTGCTTGATACTGGCGGGGGGGCACCGACCATGATGTCGTAGTCTCCAGCTAGCCAGACTTCATCGCCAAATATTCTTGTTGAGATTTTTTCAATCTCAGCATTGATTCCTATACTTGCAAGGCCTTCGGCTAGTAAATGTGCCTGATTGATGTAATGATGTCCGTAATCTCCGACTTTGATCAATACGTTTTCCGCGACTGTAAGGTCACCCTCTAAAAGTATGGTTTTTGCCTTATCTAGGTCATTTAATCTGTTGTCGAATTCAAACTGGACTTCGATAGGTACTATGGAATCTATGGTTGGCAGACCAAGGCTGGAAAGTTGATTTTGAGGAGTTGGATTTGAGTTGTCTGTTGTTGGGCGATATCCATGAGGATCTTCTGCAGGTGCCCAAGTCAGCATCATCGCTGTACGCAATAGGCGACTGTTCATTGGTTTCCTGTTCGTGTTGATCGCAATTTCTATACCCGCTGCTGGGTTATCTACTCCAATCCAATTTATTTCCGAAAAAACTTCTCTAGCACTTTCAATCAGGTCATAGTTTGCTTGTGCTATGTCAATGACCTTCGATCTGACTCCGGCTACCCTCACCGATTGGGATGGCATTACTTGTATTTCTATTCCATCTAGATATGGGATATTGCCGATATGGTAGTCAGGATTTGCGATAAGTTGTGTGAAGTCTGGTCTGACCTCTGTGGCGATCCAAGGACCGGTTCCAACGCTTGGCCCGAGCCTGAGATCACCATGTGTTTCGACCGTTTCATGGGCTACGATTCTTGAATGTGAATCAGCAAGTTTTTCGAGCAATTCTGAATCAGGTGCATGTAGCCTGATCAGCAATTCTTTGTCTCCTAAAGCGTTTATTTCATTGATATTTGAAAGTATGGAAGCATTTGCATAACCCTCAGTCGCCATACGATTTAAGCTGAAAGCTATATCTTGTGCTGTGAGGCTTCGGCCGAGAGGAGGAGATATTTGGTGCCATCGTACATCGTCACGGATTTTGAATCTGAAAGTTAGCGGGTTGGTCTGTTCCCACGACTTGCATAGATCACAGATTATGCTGGTGTGGCTAGTTGACGTGTCGAACTTAAGTAATCGTGAGTACGCGAGTCCAGCGCCCCAACTGGAGAGTGCGGAAGATACCGTTAGGTGCGGATCATAGTGTGGGGGACCTTCTGGTATAGCGAATCTCAGAAACCCACTATAGTCGGGGTCGTAGTGAACGGGCACTTCGGTCTGTGAAGGGATTTCTGTCGGTGTTGCAAGCGGTGTCGATGTTGAATCTGAGTTTGGTGTGGGTGTAGCGCTGGGCGCTAAAGTCATTGTTGAGACTGTGGTTGGGGTGGGTGTTGCGGATTCGTCAATGGAGCATCCTATAGCTGTTAATGAAACTGCAGTTATAACGATAACGACTGCTGCTGCCCAACGAGGGGACATGCCAGCAAGTTTGCACGTCAGCGCATGTATCTTTTTGCTATATAAAGAGTGTGAATTTGATGTCCCGTCAACCATATATCTTCAAGCATACCGATATTCAAACTTATGGGTGCATTAGTTGAAGCGATTTCAAGTTCTGAGTTCGCAACTATTGCTGTAAATAGGAATGACAGTAATTTGATTATCGGCCTAATATGCGATTTATGTTATAGCGGTTTGTTTGTATACAGATAATCAGATATAGAGCGTAAACTCTATTCAAGGTAGCTAATTTTGTTACACAAGCCCATTTGGATGGATAGATGACTGACCTAAAAATAATGGCCTCACGGCATTCGGCTTTTTACAGCCCAATGATTTGTACGATCGCTGGCGGATTTCTTGAAAAAGAAGGTCTAACGGGGGAGTACTATGTCGTTCCGGCTGGTGGAAGTAGTGGAATGGAAGTAGCTGCAGGCCGAATGGATGTCGCACAGGCCGCAGTTTCTGCTAGTTGGGCGCCACTGGATCAGGGTAAGAGCGCCCCTTTTGCACATTTTGCTCAGATAAATCGCTACGATGGTTTTTTTGTCGCTGCACGAGAGTCAGATTCGAGTTTCACTTGGGACAAGCTTCTGATGGGTAAATTTTTGCATGTTCATGGCGGTCAACCAGAAGCGATGCTGCGCTACGCAGCCTACAAAAAAGATTTGGATCTTTCAGATGTTGACGATATTGATTCGTTGGGCGGTGACGAGATGATGACTCAATGGCGTAGTGGTCACGGTGATTATTTTCATGAACAGGGTGCATTTCCTCAACAACTTGAGTACGAAGGTCAAGGGCATATAGTTGCTTCGGTAGGTGAGGTGATTGGACCAGTTGCATTCTCCAGCTTGGTGTGCCGGTGGGACTGGCTTGATACTGATGACGCAAAGCGATTTTCTGCTGCGTATCGTTCCTCTCGCCGCTGGGTTAACACTACCGATCCAGCGGAAGTGGCAAGGGCGCAGGCAGGCTACTTTCCAGATATGGCTGAGTCAGCAATTGCGAAAGCGGTTAAGGCTTATCAGAAGATGGGTACATGGTCAGGGGATATAACTATTGAACGTGATCTTTACGAGACTGCTCTTGATGTCTTTCAGCATTCGAACTTGGTCGAGTCTCGTCACCCGTATGATGAAGTGGTGGCTCCCCCGCCAGAAAGGTAATTTAGGTGTTGATTATTGTCGCTTGGCAATCAGGAAGAGTCGACGGAATGGAAATACTGTTGAACCGTCTGTTTCTTTTGGATACGACCTACTGACTATTTCGGCGTAATACTCCTCAAAATAACTACGCTCTGGCTCTTCTAGCGCATCTAGTAATGGTTTCAGCCAAGTACCTTTCGTCCATTCTTTTACCGGGTTATCACCGAATAGAATTTGCTGGTATTCGGTCTCCCACACGTCAAGCAAATCACACATCGGCATGAGCAATTTGATGTAAAAGTCAGGAGTTTTAACTGGTGAAGGATTTAGGAGACGTTCGATTTTTGACCGCCACGGACCGCTATGAACGGCTTCTGAAATAGCCAAATGCGAAGGTGCATTGAAGTTTGTGGGCATCTGGACGGCGAATATACCTCCAGATGCAACAAATGACATCAATTTCGGGAACAGTCTTTCGTGGTCAGGTAACCAATGGAGTGCTGCGTTGGAGAAAATCAGATCTACGGGGTTTTCGGGGCACCATGATCTTATATCACGGACCTGCCAGTCGATTTTGGTGGCTAACTTTTTGTCACTGAGCATTTCTTTTGACTCATCGATTCCGGTTACACGTGCTTGAGGCCATCTACTAGCTAGAATCTTAGTTATGTTTCCTGCTCCTGCTCCAAGGTCATAAATAGTTGAAGGATGTGTCAATTCAACACGATTTAGTAGATCTATTGCAGGGCGGATTCTATGATCAGCAAATTTCATATATTGAGACGGATCCCAGTGCATTATAAGAACTTTCAAAGTAGCGGTTTAGGGGATGATTTATGTAGTGATTTGCGATTATTTATCGCGCATAATTGGCGGCACCTTTGGCCAGTCGGATTCGCAAAATGTTTTCTTTAAGATGGAAAAAATTTGCTGCCATCGGGTTTTCTGGTCTTGGTCAAACAAGAGCGGCTGCCAACCTAGTTTCAGATATATGCTAATTGCTGGAAGTCGGAAGTCATCTGTTGAGAGGTATGAGTAATCTGGAGCGTAGTTCGAAAGCACTTCAGTTGTTGCAGAAATTACGGCATGCCCTATTCCTTTTCCACGGTGCCCGGAATGAACTACTACCCATTGTAAGCTGTGGCCGTTTGGGTGTTGCGATATTTTGTATATAGCTGCAGAGGCCGAAGCGACAACAGTGCCGGTTGGAAGATATTCCACGCACAGGAAACCTTTAGGCAAAGAATTTTGTACTAATTCTCCGAATGGTGGTGTTTCATCGAAAGCGGTTGAAAAAGTCTCTGTATAGGAATTAAGATCATCTATGTTGATGGGTCGTACAGCGTAGCCTTGCGCCATATCAGGTAAAACAGGAATTGGATCGTTCAGGCGAATCATTTCTAATTGCGGCTTAAGTGGTTTACCGTCGAATCCACGTAGTTTGATCAAATTGGTTCAACTTCCAGGCGTTCAATTAATGAGTCGAGTTCCTCAAAAATTTTTTGATCTGGTTTGGTTGCTGGTAGCCTTGGGTAAGCTTGGCTGAACACTCCCCGACGTCTTAAGATTTCCTTAGCCACCCAGTAAAGCTGACCTTCTCCTAGTGTGTATAGCTTAATTAGTGGTTGGTATCGGTTCCACAATGATTCGGCAGCGAGATCATCGCCAGCATGGAATAAATCCCAAGTTTTGCGAACAATGTCACAAACTGCAATTCCCTGCATAGTTCCTTTAGCTCCACGTCTCATTTCTTCAATGAAGAAAACTCCATTTGCACCTCCGAACATTGAAATCGTTTCGCCGCCGAGTTCGCTGGTTTCCGTGAACCTGTTTGGTGTTGGTAGAGATTCAATTTTCGCGTAGCAAAGATTTTTGTTCGCTCGTGAAAGATCAGCCAACATGGCGGGAGACATGGGTGCACCTGTCATATCCTGCATGTATATCGGTAATTCGCTAGATTCAGCCACATTTATGAAGTGCTCCCTGACTAGTTCTGTTGGAAGTCCAGTAACGGATGGCGGTGCGATCATTACAGCGTCGGCTCCTAAAGATTGTGCTAAACGTGTGTAATGAATAGTCTGAACCGTGGAAGGTGTGCCGGTATTCATAACCACTTTAATTCGTCCGTTTGCTTGATCAACCACTGCACGAAGCACTTCAACTCGCTCGTGATCAGTCAGTTTATTTATTTCGGAACCATATGCGATGCCGACACCGTGGGCGCCACATCGTATTGCGTACTCAACTTCAGATCTGAGATCTTCGTAAATGATTTTTCCGTTCTTGTTGAACGGCATTTGAAGTATTGGAAAAACTCCGGTCAAACTGAGGTCCGACATGCATTTTCCTTTTTGATCGTGATTAGAGTGTTCGCCCCGTTTATTTCAATGCGCATAAACCGTCGACTAAATATTTTCTTGAATAAATATTTAATCGACGATCTGATCTTTTGCGTACTAGGTAGCACTACGGTCGACGTATATAGTTTTGGTTTGAGTAAAGAACTCTATAGCTGCTTTTCCTTGTTCTCGGTCTCCTGAAGAACTGGCTTTCATACCTCCGAAAGGGACTTGAGGTTCTAAGCCTGCGGTTTCACCGTTGATCTTTACAACACCGGCTTCGATTTTGTCGGCGAAATCTAAAACTGAGTTAAGGTTTTTGGTAAAGATTCCTGCGCTCAGACCGTATTCCACCGAGTTCGCTATATCTAGAGCCTCGTCGGCATCAGTGGCTGGCAAAATAGAGAGCACTGGTCCAAAGATTTCTTCACAGGCGACATATGAGTCGCTATCCAAGTTATTTATCACTGTCGGTTCCACGAATGTACCTTTTTTATAGATATCTCCAGATGGAATTTCTCCGCCTGTCAGAACCACTCCACCATCGGCTAAACCACGTTTTATCATTTCGCTGATGTTTTCCTGTGATGCTTGATCTATAACTGGTACTACGACTGATTCAGGGTCTGATCCTGGGCCAATTTTTAAGGCTTCGGTTTTTTCAACAACTAGGTTCGTGAAATCTTCAATTACATTTCCGACTACGATAGCTCGCGATGTAGCCGTACACTTCTGTCCGGAGTACTTCATTGCACCAGATACAGTGATCTCAGCAGCTTGCTCAAGATCGGCGTCCGGTAGGACGATAACCGGGTTTTTGCCCCCCATTTCTAGCTGATAACGTTTGTGCCGTTTTGCAGACTCGCCTGCGATATTCATTCCAATACGAGTTGAGCCTGTAAATGATATAGCTGCAACTTTCGAGTTAGTAATTAGCTCATTGCCGACGGCTCCACCTGAACCTGTGACGAGATTGAACACACCATTCGGTAGGTCTACCTCTTCCCACATTCGTGCGATCAGGGTCGCTACATAGGGTGTCGCCGAAGCTGGCTTTAGCACGATGGTATTTCCGTAGACAAGGGCGGGTGCCATCTTCCAAATTGGGATGGCAAGTGGGAAGTTCCAAGGTGTAATTAGACTGATGACTCCTAATGGCATTCGGTTCGTATATAGGAGAATTTCAGGGTTGACTGATGGAACTACTTCGCCAACAGGATTCGAACCTTCAACGCCGTAGTACTGTAGTAACGCTATTGCTCGCCCAACTTCCCCGCGTGATTCCACAATAGATTTTCCGGCTTCACGAGTTATTGCTTGGGCATATTCTTCGAGGTTCCCTTCGAGATAGGATGCGGCTTTGAGTAGATATCCGCCCCTTGATAATCCAGATGTTCGACGCCATCCTTCCTTTTTGTCGTATGCAGCAGAAATTGCAGTATTCGCGTCTGCTGAGGTTGACGCTTGGAATTCACCTACGCAATCTGTTAGGTCTGCGGGGTTGTTGCTAGTCGATACCTGACCGGATGATCCGTCGGTCCAGGCTCCATTTACGTAGTTTTGGTAACGTTCAACCATCGCTAATCCTTTCATTCGTCCCGACTTTGGATTCTACGGCACATTATGCGATCAAAGTGTTCTCGTTTTAGTATCCATGCACTAGTCGAGCCGTGTGCGTTCAATAAATTTTTCTGCCGAATTTTTCACCCATGCCTGCCACGGTACACCTACGCACCGGACCCCCATAGATATGAATTTGTCTAGATTTGAGTCATTCGCAAGAGTTCCAGCGATTCCACCACCTTGAATTACGAGATTAATTGCTCGCTCAAGAGCTGTTTGGACTTCGGGATGTTCAGGGTCACCTGTGTGCCCCATTGAAGCCGCCATATCTGATGGGGCGACGTAGAAGATATCAATCCCGTCTACTTTAGTGAGTTCTGAAAGGTTGTCTATAGCCTCGTAATCTTCAATTAATGCGATGCACTGAGCTTGATCATCCGACTTTCGGAAATAGTCGGTAACACCATAGGCACGCCTTGAACCTGCTACGCCACGTGTGCCTTTCGGCGGATACTTGCAGGCCTGAGCCGCTGCCTTAGCATCTTCGACAGTAATTACATGTGGAATCATCACTGCACTTGCTCCTTGGTCCAGAGTGCGCAGTATTTGAGCTTCATCAAGTCGATTTACTCTCACGACACTAGACATACCCCAGAGCTCGCACGCTCTGGTGATATCGGAAAGTTCACCCCATGAAACTCCGCCATGCTCGAAATCAATAAATGCAGCGTCAAATCCGACGTGCCCTAGAAAGTCACACATATCGGAGGTGTTGGGGCCGTTTGCAATCACACCAATACCGCCGTCTTCGATGGTTCTCTTTAGCTGGTTGATACTGTAATCACGTTGTCTTGCCATTTTTTCCCTCTTAGATTTTCACTGTTAGGTATTTTAGTTTGACATTTTATGTGCGTCCTAGGTGACGTGAGAATAGACGGCATAGCGTTTATCTGGGTTGCAACTTACACTTTTTTACAGGCTATTTATGCTTGCAATCAACAAGGTATGATGACCATATATAGTTAATTCAGAGATTTAATGTCACGCTATTCCAGAGCTAGAAAAGTACATAACCAGACCGTTGAAGGTCGTAGAGCTGTTCTCGAATCTTTGAGAGCAGGTCGAGATATTAAGAAGGTCATCATGGTTGAGGGCATAGAGCTTGGTCCTCAGCTTAATGAGATCGTCGTTCTGGCGTCTGAAGCTGGGGTTGATGTTCAAGCGGTGTCTAGGAAAGAACTTGATGCTCAGTCCCAGACCAAGAAAAATCAGGGTGTGATCGCGGTTGTATCTGATCCACGCTATCACGATACTGAACAATTGATAGTTGAAGCTCAGACGGATGGCAAAGTTCCGTTAGTTGTAATGCTTGATGGTATTGAGGACCCGCATAATCTAGGTGCTATCGCTCGGACGGCGAATGCTGTCGGAGCCAATGGGATAATTATTCCCGATCGTAGAGCAGTGGGGATAACTGCTGGTGCTGTTAGAGCGTCAGCTGGTGCTCTTGAGCACATCAAAGTTTCACGGGTTACTAATTTAAACCGAACCATAGAGCGACTAAAAGAGCTGGGTGTAACGGTTATTGGGTTGGATGCAGATGGTGATGTGTTGTACAGCGCAGTTGATTTCGTAAAACCTGTTGTCATTGTTGTTGGCTCTGAAGGGCGCGGATTATCAAGGCTGGTTCGTGAAAAATGTGATCAGATCGTATCTATTCCCATGATTGGCGAACTATCGTCACTTAATGCTTCCGTTAGCGCTGGAATTGTTTTGTACGAGGTTTTTCGTCAGCGTCAGTAATAGCTTGTGTTGGGTTGTTCATAGTTTGCGATTCAATTATTTGAAATATCATCTAAAACGTTGATCAAAGGTTTGCCCCGAGTGAGTCTATCAATGTTCATGGCTATCGTTTCGGCCCGTCTATCTCTTGTGCCAAAAGTTGCTCCTGAGTGGTGAGGGGTCATAATCACATTATCGAGTTTCCAGAAGGGATATTTAGAAGGTCTAGGCACGTCGTGGTCGGAGACCGGATAGTCGTACCAAGTGTCAATTGCTGCTCCTGCTATATGCTGTTGAGCGAGTGCTTCGTACAGAGCTTTTTCATCGATGATGTGACCTCGGGCTGGATTGATCAGATAGGCATTGTTGTTCATTAAATCTAGTTCGCGTTTTCCAATTAGCCCGTGAGTTGAATCTATTAATGGAGTAGATATCAGAACGAAATCTGAATGAATGAGTACTCTATCAATCGCTGCATCGCCGTAGTGATATTCGACATTTGTGTTTTCTATCTCTGTCTGTGGTTTTCTACCGGCGGCGATTACATTCATGTCATAAGCGGTAGCGAGTTTGGCCACTCGCTTGCCGATCGCTCCAAAGCCAATAATGCCAAAAGTACGTCCAAATAATTCTCTGAACGAACCATGCCGCGCGGGCCAGTATGACCAGTCGCCATTGCGAAAAGACTTTTCACTCGCAAACAGTTCATGATCTAGGGCGACTGCGACTGCCATGACCCATTCAGCTATAGGCGCTTCGTGATGATAAGCGTTGGCTACGACCACACCTTCGGGCACAGCTGCAGGGTCTATGCGATCGTACCCAGCCGCCGCGATGAGTATCGCTTTGAGATTTGTTGCAGCTTTACCCATTTCTTTGTTGAAATCCGTGCCGATGTACACATCGGCATCGGCAATGATGTCTGGGTGCGGCTTGTTATCTAAATATGGCGTCTCTATCCAATCAACGTCCGTGGTTACCGGCCACCATTCATTAGCACGCAGCCCTGCTGGAACAGGTGGGATAACTACTTTCAGTGGGCGAGTTGGTTTTTCAGGCAAAATTTTAGTTTCTATATCAAATCTTTGGGTTCACTATTGGTCGAGGCAAGTGACGCGACGTGAGCGTATCACGTATCAAAGGAATTTCTTAGCATGAACGTTAACGGGACGTCTATAATTCGCTCTTTGTTTACCTAGAAATTTCTACACCTAGATAAGATTCGCCCATTTGACAAATAATAACAGCGCTTCTTCAGTTCCTGAGTCTGGTAACTACCATTGGAAAGTTTTTTGGACTGTTGGCATTGCACTGTTCGCAATGGTCCTAGACTTTTCTATAGTTTTCCTGGCACTATCTTCAATAGCAGATGAATTTAATGTGACTCTGCGTGCGGTTACTTGGGTTGCTATTTCGAGCTCTTTGGTAACGAGTGCGATTATGCTCCCGCTAGGACGCGTCTCCGATATAACTGGGCGCAAAATGTTTCACATTACGGGGATGGCATTTTTTGTCATTGGCGCTTTGCTTGCTTATACAGCACAAAATTTACAAATGCTGATTTTTGCCCGTGTAGTTATGGCTATTGGCGCATCAATGGGCCAGGCGGTAGTTTTTGCGATCATTGTTGGGACATTTCCAGATGCCGAACGCGGTAAGGCTCTTGGAATGATTACTACTATGGTTGCAATCGGTGCTGCCGCAGGGCCAATTATTGCAGGACCCATCATTCAGGCATTCGAATGGAGGGCTGTTTTTCTTGTAACTATGATTCCTACAATTTGTGGTATTTTTGCTGCTTTCATCATGTTGGATGATCAAAGAATCGGGTCGGTAAATAATCAGGATCGAGACAATTATGATTGGATTGGTGCAATAGTTTCCGCGTTAGCATTATCTTTGGTTATTCTTACCATATCTAATCCTTTCGCATTCGATTGGGTGTCGATCCCAATAATAGGTGGGTTAATTTTTGGTATCGCTTTGATCGCCCTGTTAGTTTGGTGGGAGCTGCGAACTGATTCACCGATGCTCAACCTTAGATTCTTTCAGAATTCTACCTTCGCATGGTCGACTACAGTTCGGTTTACTGCATTTGTTGGCGGCTCTGCGATGTTTTTCTTAATGCCCATTTTCCTACAGAGCTTCATGGGATATGACCAGAGAACAACCGGCCTCATTATGTTTATTGGTGCTTTGGGGATGGGGCTTTCGTCGCAGATGTCAGGCCGGTTATCTGATAGATATGGTTTCCGAATATTTACAGTCTTGGGCATTGGAATTTTGTTATTAATGAATATTGTTGTTTCCTTTTTTGTTTCTGACACATCGCTTACCGTTATTATTCCAGCCGTATTTATAAATGGCCTTGGCATGGGTTTGTGGATGGCTCCAAACATGAGTGCGACATTATCGACAGTTGGTCGCAGCGATTACGGAACAATGAGTGCTTTTCTAAATCTCGTACGAAATGTTGGGAGCGTAATTGGGCAGGCTTTGGCTACCGCGATAATTGCTGGAATTATGCTCAGTCGGGGTGCAGAGGTACAGTTAGATGAACTTGCTGACGCAGTGGATCCTGCTGTTTCTGAAGCATTTCTTTCTGGTTGGCAACTGACTTACTGGGTGCTCACGGTGTTTGTAGCAATCGCCTTAATTGCCGCAGTACGGACTCGGATATATAAACAATAATCGAATGGATTTGAAAATATATTTTGTTACTTAGTACAGGTTAAACAACTACGTTTGCAATTAGATGATTTCATCCGAATCGGAGGATATAAAAATATGGGACAACTTGATGGCAAGGTCGCAATAGTAACCGGGGGAGGCTCGGGGATCGGTAAAGGTATCGCTAAAGCTTTTGCAAATGAGGGCTGTTCAGTTGTGGTCGCAGCGCGTAGCGCAGATCGACTCGATGCAGCAGTAAGTGAATTATCAAAGAATGGTGCGAAAATTGTTTCTATCCCGACCGATGTGACAGACGAAGCGCAGGTAATTCGTTTGTTTGCTAACACTATGAAACGATTCGGTCGACTTGACATTTTGGTGAATAACTCTGGCGCGTTTGATGGTGGCCCGGTTGAAGAACTCACGATGGAGCAATGGCATCGAGTAATTCAAGTGAATGTCACCGGACCTTTTCTGGGTTCTCGTGAAGCTTTCAAGATCATGAAAAAGCAGGGCGGAGGCCGAATCATTAACGTAGGCAGTATCGCTGCTCAGAAGCCTAGACATAGTTCTTCTCCGTATACTACGAGTAAGCACGCTGTTTGGGGTTTGACACAGTCGCTCGCGTTAGAGGGTCGGGAGCACGGCATCGCAGTCAGTGCATTGCATCCGGGTAATGTTGCAGTTGAAAGGCGGGCTGATGGTAAATCAGCGACCGGTAGAGATGAGGGTCCGGAACCGTTAATCTCGACGGAAGACATGGGCCGAACAGCTTTGCTGATGGCTACTTTGCCGCCTGAATCTAACATGCTCGAAGCGATTGTACTGCCACTTGGCCAAGACTATCTTGGACGAGGTTAATTCTGTAACCAATATTCGTTTAGTTGAACGTCGCTGATGTATCTCGGTTCGTGATTACGAGACCCAGCTCAGAATCAACAAATAAGTTGAAAGAAATTCGGAGTTTCTTTATGAGAAAAATACTAGCGATATTATTCGCTGGATTTTTTTTGGTTTTCTTTTTCGTATCTACGATGATCAACCAAGTCGCGGACACTGTGTCAGATCCCAACGTGATTGCCGGGATGTTAGGTGAAGCGGATGCCTACGATTACGTCTATGAAAATATTGTTGGAAGTATAGTTCAAGATATTGTTGATAATGGAATCGAGCTTGAATCTGGAATTCACGGTAATTCGATGCTTGCGAAACTGGAATTCGACGATACTGAAGCTACTGCTTTGGCGGTCACGAATCTAATTGAGACTCTTGTTCCACGAGAATATACCAAACGGAAAATTGAAGAGAGCCTTGGAGGGATACTGCCTTACGTAGCTGGAGAGACTGACCAGTTTACTGTAGATTTTGAAATTCAGGATCGAGTCCGTGAGGTACCACCGGCTTTTCAACAGCTGATTACAGATCTCGACCTCACTGAGGAAATTATTGATGATTTACTGATTCCTGCACTGGATCGGTTTCTAGGGCGGTTATCTGACCAGGCTCTGGGTATTGGCTTCACAGACGATGAACTTCAAGAAGTTGCCCATGATATTTTTGAATCGCAATGGCTTGAAACACAGATTATCGGCGCTGTTGATGAAATTACGCCGTTTTTCACTGGAGATGCCGATTCATTTAACGTTGTCGTAACTCTAGACGATCGTGCAGTAGTTATCGGCCAGATTCTGAAAGATAAATTGATAAATGAGGAGACTCTTTATAGTTTGGTATTCAATAGAGTAGTTGATCCGTTAATTCAGAAAACCATAGCCGATTCAACTGACATTGGATTCGGAGTTTCTCTCACCGAAGATGAGGTGGTTGAGGCATTCGAAGTTATTGCGCCAAGATCCTGGGTGATCGAACAAGGTGCAGGTGTGATCGATACGCTTACGGACTACCTGATTGGGAACATAGATTATTTGGAATATACCGTTGATCTTAATCAGAGAAAAGTTGCCGCTACTGAAGAATTACAAATCCTCGCAGTCACTAAGCTTACATCTACCATTTCTGATATTCCCGTCTGCAAAAATCCAATACACGCGATGGGTGCAGCAAGTGATTTAGCTGCTCGAGAGTTACCAAGATGTATGGCAGGCAGGGAGGCTACAGTCGATCAAACTTTGAAGTTATTTGCTCCGAAAATTCAAGCCCAGGTTTTAACTTTTGTAGAGACCCAGATTCCAAATAGTATTTCTTACTTGCAGACCGATTTTGAATCTCAGTTGGGAGACGATTTTGAGGCTGTAGAACAGGTGCGAACGAGGATTATCGAAGGCTTTAGTTTTAGCAATCAAGATTTAGTTGACATCATTGCCGGAGATGGAGATTCACAGGATAAGGATGATGCTGAAGAGGCTCTTGGCATTATTGCTGCTGGATTTGTAATTACCGAAGCGGATTTTACAGAAAATTTCGATTCTGCTTCGCTTGACCAGTTCAATCAAGTTCGCGATTACGCAGGGCTAGCGTTATCTCTTAGGTGGCTAATATGGATATTACTTTCAATTCCATTGTTTTTTATAGCGGTTCTAGGTGCTCGTACTTGGATTGGTCGCTTGAGATGGGCTGGTGGCGTGGCCTTTTGCACTGCTGTGATTGTTTATTGCGGGATCTTACTGTCCTGGTCTTTTATTCAATCGACCTACAATTACGTACCAGATTTGAGCACTTCCTTAAGCGAACAATTTCGAGAAGATTATCCACAGCTAAGCGCAGAGCTAGCAAGCGACGAAATTACATTAAGATTAGAAAAGTTCACAGGTTCCTGGCAGCAAGGTTGGCGTAATCAGGTGCTTCCTTTGGCCTACGCTGGTTTAGGTGTTTTTTTTCTTGGGACTTTGTTAAATATTGCTAATCGAAGGGAATTGCGAAAATTGGCTAACCGCGATCCTTAGAATGACAAGACCCATATAAATACAACCCATAGTCAATTACTTGATTAAATCGTATCGGATAGTGATATTAAAGATGGCATTGTTGATGCTCATAGGTCAGTATCAGATAATGACACACCTGATGGGTTTGATGAAACATCTAAATAGTTCCTTAATGTTTCAACAGAAAATTTGCTCAGTTACCCTAGGCTGAGGGTATACTCCAGCATTGGGCATATAAAGTAGACGGTATATTTTTTTGCTGCCGTCATAATTTTGGAGTTTCGATGTACATTTTGATGGTGCGATTAAAGGTTAAGCAAGATCATATTGGTGAGTTCATATCGGCGTCAATTGGCGATGCCGAAGGTTCTGTGTTGAATGAGCCAGGTTGCCGACGCTTCGATATTATTCAGTCAGCTGACGATCCGACATCGTTTGCGTTTTGCGAGGTTTATAACGACGAGGATGCATTCAAAGCTCACACTACATATCCACACTTTAAAAAATGGCAGGATGCTGTTGGGGATATGTGGGAAGCTGAACCAGAAGTTTCGTTCTGCAAACCGGTTTATCCACGTGGAGATGCCAATTGGGATTCATACCGGGATGGTATTGTAGATGACCCATATTTTTCGTCGAGTATGCACGTGATTCATGCTCCTAAGTTTGTTAAAGAGGAACATGTTGATGCGTTTGTAGAATCCGTCACTAAAGACGGAATTGGTTCTACGCACCAAGAACCGGGATGTCTGCGCTTCGATGTTTATCAGAATGTGAATGATCCCACAGAGCTATATCTCTACGAGGTATACGCTAACCCTGATGCTTTTGAATACCATAAAGGCACACCGCATATCAAGAAATGGGTCGAAGAAGTAAAAGATATGTACGATTCAAGTCGCGATGGTGGTGGACGGATAGGCAGAAACGTTTGGCCGCCAGATAATTGGGCATGGAGTTCAGGAAAGCCAAAATGGTAATCGCGGCAGGGGTAGTTAATCTAACTGTAGTTTACTGATGGAGTAGAGTCAGCTAATGTTCAAATTGTAAAAGCGCTTTGCTGTTCCGCCGAAAACATCATTTTTCTCTTCCAGTGTAAGTGATTCCAGTATGCTTTTTGTAGTATCGACTACCGTGCCGTAATCTCCTGCTAATGTGCACACTGGCCAGTCGGTTCCGAACATGATTCGGTCGGTTCCGAAGAGCCCAAGTACGTGATGAACATAAGGGCGTAAATCATTGGCTGTCCAATTGTCATGGTCTGCTTCAGTGATCATTCCAGATATTTTGCAATGGATTCCGTTTATGCTAGCTACTTTTCTAAGATCTCTTAGCCATGGTTCGACCATGTGATCAGCTATATTGGGCTTTGCGATGTGGTCTAAAACGGCACGCAGGTCGGGTACTTTATCCATTATTTCAGGTATGAAGGGAAGGTTAGCCGGCTTGGCAAGAAAGTCGAATGTCAGATTACGCCTAACTAGTTCTTGTAGGCCATTAACAGCTCCCGAATTTACGATCCATCCTGCATCTGATTCATTTTCCCAAATATGCCTGACCCCTTTGAAATACTGGCTTTCTTGAAGTTTGTCTAATATGTATCCAACTTTGGGGTCTGTAAGGTCGACCCAACCGATTATGCCGGCAATAAAATCATTGCGCTCAGCAAGCTCGAGTAACCAATACGCTTCGTCTGGGGACGACACCGCCTGGACAGCTACGGTGTAGTCGATACCTGCTTCAGTGATCAGTGGCGCAAGATCTTCAGGAGAATAGTCGACTGATAATGGACTTCCTTGCGGCATCCATGAGTAGTCGAATTTGTCGATTTCCCAGAAGTGGTGGTGGCTGTCAACTACGGGTATTTTTGGCACTAGTTTTTCCTAGATGTGCGATATTCATTGAAGAACCAAACTTCAAAATTATGGGACGATCTTGCCGATTTCAGGTTTCCCATTGACCGCTGTGTTGTGTTTACCAGCGAAATTCGAGTCTCCGTACCAGAGTTCGCCATCTTTAATCGATAGCCCGTGAATGTAAGCGTCTCCCGCATCCATTGTGATGCGGTCAATTTCAGAGCCTGAGTTGACGTCGTATTTAACGACCACATTGTCTGTTGTATGTGCACACCACAAACCGTCACTGACACGAGCAAGTCCGTGCAACCGAGGTAGCTCCACTTCAAAGCGATGCGCTATCTCATAGTTCTTAGATGGATCTATTAGGTAAATTGCAAGGGGATTGAAGGCTGTGACCCATATTTTTCCGTCGTCCCACTCGATCCCATGAATACCCCCGCCATCTGGGGTACGGAACCGATCGATTGCTTGACCTGTATTTAAATCGAGTTTGTATACATATCCAAGTCCTGTATCAGTTGAGCGAGCTGGGCGAGATGCTGAGTGCCCGTTAGATGCAGTCCAAAGGTATCCACCACCGACGGTTATGCCTGATCCATTAGCTGTAGGAGTATAGATTGTCCGAATAATATTTCCGGTTTCGTCCACTACATATACGTTGTCGGTCTTCTGATCCATCACGAAAAGCCCTTCATCAGTCCACTGCAGACCGTTCGGCATTTCGCATGGCGTTGGCATTTGTTTTTGGGTTTTCATTATCGATTCAGAGCTCTCTTATTGGATTGTTATGGGATTTTTGTTTGTGGAATAGTTATGTTGTCTGCAATGATGTTTCCGATCCGACTTTACGTCAAGTGATGATCATATCGTTGGCAAATGACACGTGGGTTCGTTCGGATTGTACGCATAAATCGATCCTACGAACGAAATTCTAGGTAGAATGATAGGGTGAAGTGTTTTAGAGCGTTAACGATTATTTGATTTATATGAATTCTTCCCAACTTTGCTAATCACACTTCACCTGTGAAAAATAGCCGCCGTCTTAGTGGACGGATTTCCATTAGTGTCGGCGATGTCTAATAGGTGGTGTCCAAGATGCCCTCAAAGTCTTCTAAAGTCTCGGACGTACGCGAGAACGATCGTGTCATGGTTTTCATTGACGGAAGTAACCTTTATCACGTTCTATCTCAGCAGTGTGGCCGACATGATCTACAGTTCGATAAATTTGCCCTAAAGCTAGCGAATGGTCGGAAACTCCAGCGAACGTATTACTACAACATTCGCCAGGAGTCAGAAATAAACCCTACTGTTGGAACTGAACAACAGAAATTTCTTGAGTCAATGTACGACACTCCTTATGTGGAAGTTAGGTTAGGCATTTGGAAACAACGTGGCGAAATTATGGTCGAGAAGGGCGTTGATGTGATGCTCGCAACCGATCTTGTCACAAACGCATATAACGATCACTACGACACCGCTGTAGTCGTAAGTGGAGATGCCGACTTTTATCCGGCTCTTCAGGCTGTTAAAGACGTCGGGAAGCACATTGAAGTAGCTGCATTTGACATGAATCTTTCGACGGAATCTGCTCGGGTTTCTGATGTTGTACAGAAACTTAATAAGACGTTTTTTGCCGGACTTTGGATGACGCGTGCTCAAGCTCGTGCACGAGCTGCATCTTCTACTCGACCGGAGGTTTCAGATGAAGCAGCTTCTCCTAATGGCGAAGATAAGGCTGCGACCAAGACGACTTCGACAAGGCGTTCGTCTACACGCAAATCTTCTACTACGAAATCAACTGCGGGAACAAAAACTCGTCGTGCTTCTGCGAGTCGGACAAGAAAAACTACAACCCGAAAGTTAGTGTCCAATAAAGAGCAACAAGAAGACGTTGCTGCGGAACCTAACAAGAGGTCCACTTCTACAATGCGTCGAACTCCTAGCAGGCGAAAAGTCGGGAGTACGAATAACGTTGCTAACAATGGAAGAACAAGCACTCGGAGGGCTCCTAAGCCGCCAGCGTTGCGAAAGAAAGCAAGTTCAGAAGAAAATGCACCTGAGCCTGAGAAGGTTGATTCAATCGGAAGCCCGTCGAGGCGTCGTAGTTGGCGCGGCAGGTTAGGGCTTAGCAATAGCGAATAAAAGTTCTGCTCTTCGATTCTGCGACCCATTTGCGAAAAACATAGAGATGGAAAGTAAGACTAGGCCATCCTGTCTGTAGTTTCAGATGCTAACGATTATGTGTACAGTGACCTAGGATGAGCTTCATGCTAATTTCCAACATACATCGACCACATGTTTTTTTCTGAGGATTCGGTATGCCATCTTTGCAAAGTCTGTTAGATCAAGTTGAATCGGCGACAAACGAAATTGTCGAACTTGAACAAAGCTTGGTGAGAATTCCCTCAGTGAATACGGGATTTATGCCGACAGGCAACGAAACTGCTGTGGCTGAATTCGTGAGGGACTGGCTAGATGAAGAAGGTTTTTCTTCTGAAATTCTCGCTAGAGATCCGGATCGAGGAAACATTGTTTCTGTTTATCCAGGTGAAAATGATGACACACGTTTGATGCTTATGTCTCACACTGATGTTGTACCTGTGGAAGATGCTTCGAAGTGGAATTGGGATCCATTTGCTGCTGAGATATCCGAAGGGCGTGTTTATGGACGTGGCGCATCTGATTGCAAGGCGTTGCTTACCTGTCAACTAATGGCCATGGCGATTATGAAGCGGTCAGGAGTGAGACTCAATCAAGGGTTGAGACTTGTTAGCGGAGCTGATGAGGAACACGGTGGTCGATGGGGCTTTGGCTGGCTTGCTGAAAAGAATCCTGACTCGTTACAGGCGGAATTCGCAGTGAACGAAGGTGGCGGAACTCCGGTTGAAATTGGTAATTCACTGACGTATTTGCTGGGGACTGGTGAAAAAGGACGGATGGAGCTGCATATCACTCTGCGTGGCGAAAGTGCACATGCCTCCGTGCCATGGACCGGAGTAAATGCTAGTTATAGATTGTCTCGAGCTTTAAATGCAATCGAGGGATATAGCCCAGAACTCGACACTTCGCTCGAAATATTCGATCACATTAGCTCTTTTGGTGTTGAAGAAAAGCCTTCTCCAATGAATATCGACCGCATAGTTTCTGAAATGAATGAAACGTCACCTAGGCTGGGCTCATTACTTAAGGCACTCTCAAGGATGGTGCTTACACCGACGATGGTCTCAGGTGGAATTAAATCCAACAGCGTACCTGAAGAAATTAAGTTGACCTGCGATATTCGTACTCTGCCATTTCAGGACGAGTCGTATGTGCGCAAACAATTGGATCAAGCATTTGAGGGAATTGAAGGACTCGAATATGAAATCGACTATATGTCAGTTCCTAATTCTTCGGAGTTTGATACTGAATTAGCAGAATCTATTCGCAAGGCGCAGGCAGCTGCCGTAAGTCGGGAAGATATCCAGTGGATACCAGCGATTAGCAATGGTTTCACGGATTCTAGATTTACCAGGAATTTGGGTATAGTCACTTACGGATTCACTGGTGCACATCCAGATGATGATCCGATGCTTGCTAGAGTACACGGGACAGATGAGTCAGTGGGAATTGCGTCATTGATCAGTGGCACTCGCAGTATGCTGGCTATTGCATATGATCTTTGCGGCGCAAGATGAGCGTATGTGTGACGTATAGATCTCGGTAACTGGTTGTGTTTTGATTGTTATGGACTTGTTGATCCGATTTGGTGCCGGTAACTGAATAGAGAGGTTGTATTAGTTTCCTCAAAGATCAGTTGTTTGTACCTGCACGCCTATTTTGCCATTAAATACATTTATAACTGATTGGTTCCATATGATGTCCGATAAAAACACACCCAACGTTTTATTCATTATGGCTGACCAGATGAAGGCGTCTATATTGCGAATGTATTGTTCAGATATAGGGATAGAAACCCCTTCACTGGAACGATTAGCTCAAGAAGGGGTACGCTTTAACAACCCGATCACCCCACATCCTCTTTGTTTGCCTGCTCGAACTTCAGTGATGACAGCGCGATACCCACATTCTACCGGGTGTCGTCGTAATGAAACATTGATGCCTGAAAACGAACAGCACGCTTTCAGGATTTGGAAACAAAATGGATTCACGACTGGATTAATAGGTAAGAATCATTGCTTTGACCAATCTTCTGATTTGGAGTTATTCGATGTTCGATGCGAGATTTCACATTCAGGGCTTCCTTCTGAAGGAGTTATGGGGGGCGTTGGTAACACTGGAATGGAATGGTCTGTTCCTGAAGATGAAATCACTGCTGCTCATGAATCTAGACGCAATCTTTCGTCGAACGCGCAGAGCCCTAGGATCGCTTACGAAGTGTCGGACAACTTGGAGTCACATTTCGGAACTTCTTTGATTGCTACTCAGACCGAAGATTTTCTCGAACGGTATGCTGTGGGTGAATTTCAAAAAGACGATTCCTATGATCGTAGCCCATTTGCATTGTGGGTCTCATTTCCAGATCCCCACGAGCCTTATGAGGCCCCCAGTCGTTACGCTGAGATGTTTCCACCCGAAGACGTTGTGTTGCCACCTCAAAGAACTGATGAATATACGGATGGCACATCTCCTGAACGCAATAGAGTGCTTGCGATGATGATGCGTCATACAGATGATTCAGAAGACTTGCGACGCGGTGTAGTACGGGTTTATCAGGCCATGACGAGGTTCGTTGATGACGGAGTTGGAAGGATTATGGACAAACTTGAGGCTTTGGGCCTGCGAGATGACACGATCGTAATTTTCACTGCTGATCATGGTGATTTTGCAGGCGAACACGGGATGATGGTTAAAGGGGGCGTTTTCTATGACGCTTTAGTCAAAGTCCCCTTGATTGTCTCTTGGCCTAAGGGTGGAGTACCTCAAGGGGTAATCGATGATTCAATGGTTAATACGGTTGATATTATTCCTACTATCCTTGAGCTGCAGGGTTTTGCTTCTTTCGAGGGTATTGGACAAGGCTGGCAGAGTAAACCGCATCGTAAGACAACGATTTTGTCAGACAAAGAGACAAGGTATATGCAAGGCCGTCCATTGCCCACAGTAACTGATGCAGATCCTCGAACAGCTGCTTTTTCCGAGTATGGAGCGGGGGGGCCTCCTGTAACTATGAAAATTCTGAACGGATTTGAAAAACCATACGGATACCATACACTGATTGAAACACTCTGGGCTAGAGAAGCTGAAGGCCGCAGGAAAATGGTGCGAACAACAAAATGGAAATACGTAACTGACCCGATGACCCATGGTGCAACATTAATTTCAGGCTCTGATGGAGGCCCTGATAACGTAGATGAGCTTTACGATCTCACTGAGGATCCGTGGGAATTGTTTAACGTGGCGCATTGTCCAGAAAATCAATCGGTTATATCGGAGATGCGGTCTTTAATAGCTGGTTGGATGATTGATACGGAAGACCAAAGTCCTGTAGAAATACCAAATACTCTTGGAAGAGATCTGAATCGCTAATCACATCTCACCGTTTGTGTTGGTAATGCGATAGGATTTTCACGATTTATTTTATGGCAAGCGGTATTTGGGATCTTCAAATAGAGGTCAAATTTAATGAATAGGTTTTGGAATGTAAGTCGGTTGCAGTTGTTGATCTTGCCCGCACTGTTCTTGATTTCGGTTACCGTTTCATGTGGATCTGGGGACGATTCGCTTGTTACCTCTGATGGCGCCGGCGAAGAAACTCAACGAGTGCGAATGATTGACTCTACTGAGGTTTTCACTGAAGACGATATTAAGGGAATAGGATGGAAGCCACAGAGAGATTTTGTTCTAGATTACCCTGGTACTTCTCTTGCTAAATGGGGATTCTTGAATAGCAAGGAATTAGGTGTCCTGGTATATGCATCTGCGGATGATGCCAAAACTCTTGGCGTAACTGCAGCCTCTGAGCAGACATTTAGGCGTCCTGAAGACAATCAGGCACCAGATGAGGGGATTGATCGAATCTCGTGCCGTGATGCGGCCGGTCAGTCTGCTGTTAAAGCGATTACCTCAGGTTCAGTAAAGGCCTTTTCGGCGTCTTACCTTAAACCAGATACTGATGAGACTCGTGAAATTATTGTGCGAACTTGTTCTAACCGATTTCCGACATATAACGACTACACGGTCATAGGTAATGTGGTTTTCATGTGCGAGGGTGATGGTCGTAATTTGTTGGACCCTTCTACAAATTGCGCAAAGCTCTATGAGTGGTTAACTGGTTCATAAAGCTCACTAGAACTGGAAGTAAATAAATTCTTCTGATACGGGGGCTCGAAGAGCCAGGATGGCCAGGAATGATGTCACTGTTATTGCTGTTAGTGAGATCGCTTTGACCCCCTCGTGTTCCTGCCATAGGGACGTTATTGATGCCCGATCTAACGCAGCGTGAATCCAGAGTGGTAACGCGTAAATCAGTGCGGTTATTGCTAAAGCTTGGGCTAGTTCACTGTCCTGACTTTGCCCTACGACGTTTTTGACTAAGTAGGTTATGTCACGTTCTATAAATAGCATCCAACTTGCGCCAATCACAACAAAAGTTATTATTGTGGGTATAGGTTTTGGGATTGAAATTCGGATAGTCTGGGATCCCGTCCATATGATTAGGAATATTGCGTGGAATATACCCCAAAGTACAAAATTCCATCCGGCTCCATGCCAAATCCCGCCGAGTATGAACACTATTGCTAGATTGATGGATGTACGTCGGATGCCTTTTTGATTTCCACCTAAAGGTAGGTAAACATAATCTCTTAACCACTCAGACAGAGTTATATGCCAGCGTTTCCAGAAGTCGCTAGGGGACTTAGCTAGCCATGGATGCCGGAAGTTTACCGACAAATCGATTCCTAGAATGCGAGCAGTTCCGCGTGCGATATCCGTATACCCAGAGAAATCTGCAAGAATCTGAATACCGAACGCGAAAATACCAACCCAGAGCATTGCTGAGCCTGGTTGATCTGTCGAAAAAATGCTGTTAACAATCACCCCAAGGTTGTCTGCTATAACCAATTTTTTGAGCAGGCCCCAACTTATCAGTGCAGTTCCGCTGTAAATTCTATTGGTGTTGAAGCTCCTGGGTGCTTCGAATTGCGGTATCAGATTAGATGCCCGCTCTATCGGTCCAGCGATTAATTGTGGGAAGAAACTAACGAATAAAGCCGTGTCTACGAAGCTAGTTCGAGCGGAAATCCTACGCATGTAGACGTCGATGCAGTAGCCAAGCGACTGGAAAGTGTAGAAGGAAATTCCTATGGGCATAATTATGCTTAAGTTGGAGTCGAAATTCTTGAGTCCTGCTTGATGTAACAGTTCTGAAATATTCTCCACGAAGAAGCCTGAGAACTTAAATAAAATTAATGTTCCGAGTGTCGCAGTAATGGCAATTAGTAAGTAACGAGTCGAGTTTTTACGATCGGAATCGATTTGATTAACAGTGACATAGGTAACGATGGTGTAGCCTGCGAGTATCAATGCGAGGCGAGGATCGATGTACGAATAAAATCCGTAACTGCCTGCCAGAAGAATTAGATTTTGAGTGCGGCAGTTTACTAACCAATAAACTATCACGATACCTAATAAAAGTAGACCGTACTCTAGCGATAGGAATGTCATTACTCGGTCTGTGAACCGTAAACTGAACTCGATGAGTTAGTTGTCGACATCAGAAATGATTCTGTGTATTGGTCACGAAACCTGTGTTTTAGGTGATAACCGTCATAGTACATGGTAGCGTCAATAAATCCAGTTTCAACGATTTTGTTCATGTCGAGATAACGTATGTTGTGCTTGGCAAGGTAGTTTTGTAGTTCATTTGAATATTTTGCAAGTTCTGCAGGTTCGTTTGGTGTGCCATCATGATTTGGTCGAGGGGCCACTCGCACTAAAACCAGTGCAATATTGATCTCATTGGCTATGTCGATGAACATGGGCAAGAAAGAGTCATTGACAGTAACTTTGAATTCACCGTTAAATTTCGGTTGCTGAATTAGATCTGCTTGCTCCCTAAGATTCGACGCTGCGAAAAATGCGTCACTACGCGCTGATAGATAGGTGTTTTCTATGCCGCTAATTTCAGCGGCTAACCAAGTTACAGGGTCGCCGGAGCGTCTATTTGGTAGATTAGACAGAGGATAAAATTTATCGAAAGCATCCTTGAATTTTTCTAGCATTGTGGTCGACTTAGCAGGAAGCTCTTCTAAGTCTTTGATGTCTTTCGTTAATGAGTTGACTAGGCTCTCATCTTTTATCCCTGTGAAATAAATCGGCCGTGTGATTAAGTCGTCGTGAAAAAATATGAAAACCTGCCTCGGCGGCTTTTCTGCTTGTGCTACTACGTTCGCGAGTTGTAGATACCAAATACCTGGTGCTGTTCCATCTATTGCAAGCGAAACAGTCTTCTCACCTGTTAGCTCGCTTATAAGATCGGGATTAATGCGCGTGTCTAGTAATGAGTTTCCAATAAAAACGTTTTCGGCGTGTGAAGCATTGAAATTGTTGACTCTTGCTTGATCAAAGTTTTCAACCATCGTCGATCTACCGGGTAGCATAGGGACGATCAGAATTGTCGCTGCGTATGCAAGTAATGTGAAAATCGTGCGGCATCTTAAAGGCGATGTGGCTTTGATCGGCGTCAATTCAGTATCAAGTTTAAGCATCGCTAGCCAGTGTAGTTCATTATGCTATTGTCTCTGCAGCTTAACTGTGGATATCTGTGACATGCGCATCGATTGTTGATCCGATCTGGGTTTCGCAGTGGCAAAAAGATCTCATTGGAAAATATTTTTTTGACTTCCGGTACTTTTTGTTTGATATGTTCTACACTTTCCATCTTATATAAGTGGAAAATTTATTGTCTAGAAAAGGATATTTTTGCGTGAAATCGAATCCAATTAAAGCGGGAGTTGTTCGAGGTGACTTACAAGTTGGCACTTGGATAAACATGCTAAGAAATCCAGCGATGTTGACACTTCTTAAGCAGACTGGTCTAGATTTCGTGCGAGTCGACATGGAGCATTCATCACCGTCAATCGAGACCGTTGCAGATTTTGCCGTTATGGGAAGGGCAATAGATTTGCCTGTGATGGTACGACCACCTGAGGCTAATCGAGAATGGATTACAAGACTGCTTGATATTGGTGTTTATAACATTCACTGCCCACAAGTTGATACTGTAGATCATGCCGCTGAAATCGTTGCAGCATCTCGGTATACTCCACGTGGTTCCAGAGGTATGGCAAGTTCTGCCCCAGGCAATGACTTCGATGCCCAGATGCCAATCATGGATCGACTTAAGTTTATAAATGACCAAGTTTTTATAACGGTTATGTTTGAATCGGCACAGGCGTTTGATCATATTGATGAGATCGCAGCTATGGACGGGATCGATGCATTGACACTGGGCCCGCAAGATTTAGCTCAAGACCTCGGAGTTTTTGGCACTGCTGATCAGAATAAAGCACTCGATGAAAAAAGAATGCAGATTGTCGAGGCGGCTAATAGATTCGGTAAAACATGCGCAATGTTAGTTGACTCAGCCGAGCAAGCTCGGAAATGGCGAGATGCTGGAGTACTGCTGCTAAATTATTCATCGGAGGCTAGTGTCCTGCGGGCTGGTTACGAGTCTGCACTGATTGAAATCAAGAGCTAAAGCCAAAAATAGATGTTTGGTTGTAGTCCAAATTTAAAGTGGCGTAGTGAACAAGCCGATCGATCGAGGTTTGTGTACCTGATAATAAGAATTCATGGTCTAGCGGTGGGTACTATTGGAAGGATAGTGTTACAAAGATTCCCGCCATGCAAAAAGCTGCTCCACTTATTGTAAATCGAGTTGGTTGCTCTCTTAGTATGGTTGCTGCAAATAAAACAGCCCACATAGGTGAAGTGTTTATTAACACAACCACAATGCTAGGCGGGGCGTTGTCTAGAGCGATTACGAAGGTTAAAGCGCTTAGACCGAATAATATTGCACTTCCGAGTAACCTCAATCCATTGCCATTGATGACTCGTGTAACTCTAATGGCTGGGAAACTGATCGCAATTACTGCGAATATCACTGCAGGTACGAGACTTCGAATCGTTGCCGCAATGACCTGCGAAGTGCCCTCTAGTCCAATCACCGTCGAAAGAAATCCAACTGCCCACAGTAGTGAAGTCGTCACCCCTAGCGCTATCCCTATGTAGTCACCTTTTACTATATGCCAGTAACGGTTTTCTAGCGATTTTGCTTGTCTTTCTGAAGGCTTGTTTGTAGCGCTGGTATCTATCTCGGGTTTTAAATTTAATAGGATCACACCCACTATGATCAAAGACGCCCCGCCGATTACGCTTAGTTGAGGTTCATCACCTAGAAAAATCCAGCCTGCAAAGACTGAAACCATGATGAAGATTGATTGGGTGGTTGGATAAACAGCGGTTACAGTCCCACGCGATATAGCGAGCCAAAAAATTAATGACCCTACGGTGTTTGCAAGAGCACCACCTCCTAGGTATATAGCCGATCTGTGATCAACGGTTAATAGTGTGTTGATTTGGCCAATAACGAGTAAGACTGCTATCAAAAAAACTACGCCGAACCATACTTGTGCAGTAACTATGTGATGCGGTCGAACGTTTTTCGTTACACCCTTGGTTACTACACCTGTCAAAGCCCATAATATGGCGTTTATTACAGCTGATAGTTCGCCCATCATTAGCGTGGTTTACAGTGCATTGGATTGATGATTCATAACATGAAGAATTGCCGCAGATCCTAATTTCAAAACATCTTCTGGAGGCCGTCGCATTTCCCCTGATGGAGTTTTGAATTTCATCCCTGTTTTGAGTTCAGACAATGTCGCCCACAGCCATCCAACGTTAATTTCGGGTCTTTCGTTTGTGGCTTTCAGTTCAAATTTTTTTTCTCTATCTGTAGTAACCAATTTAGTGAAATAGATGTGGTCGATGTGTTGATGATGACCTTCTTTACTGTCGAATACATTTTCAAGCATGATGCTGTGCGGTGCGGTTACTTGATCTAGGTTGGAGATTTCTATTTGGGGTTGTGTAGGGATTATTTCAACCTCAAACCCTGTTTCTTCCTTAATTTCTCGTAGGGTGGTCTGCACAGGATCTTCGTTTTCATCTACATGCCCACCTGGCGGTAACCACTCTTGGACTTTTTTGTGCCAGTGCAACAACGTAGCGTTATCGTGCACTACGAACCCGGTAGCTGTGAAGTGTCGGATTTTTGGTTTAAGCATTCTTATTTGTTTTCAGGTATCCAGAAAATAATTACTTTCCCACATGAGATCTCTGACGTGACAACGCACGCATAATCGCAGGTGTTTTCTTAAGTGAGTAGAGCCACCGGAACAGCATGTCCCTCATAGGGAGCTTGCTGATCGGGTGGCTCTACTCTAGAGGTGCCCTACTCGTAGGGCGCCCTACTCTAGTGCAGGGCACCTCGTTTGGTACTAGACATTAAAACAGACCA
>MDTE01049172.1_pt1 | contig 33179 bp, 28 predicted proteins | sample 811231 | NCBI WGS metagenome assembly MDTE01 (sample SAMN05326651, study PRJNA326480) | marine metagenome | isolation source: seawater | place: Indian Ocean: Red Sea | collected 2010
CCGAGAGCAAGACTGAGTAGAGATGACATTGTTAGAAATAACTAAAAGCAGTCTTTGGCTAGTCATCAGGGTTAGTTGCTTGAGCTCTAAAGTGATTTAGAGCCTAGATAAATGATGAGTTTAAATGACAGAACCCGGCTTACATTCTATCTGGCTAATTCAAAAAATATCATAATTTCTCATTATTGTTAAAAATATTACGAAAAATATAACTATTGACGCCTAACAATAAAACCCATAATATCCCATAAAAACCCATTTTGGGAAAATATGAATAATGTTTTTATCTACGTACGAAAACAAACTGGACAAAAAAGGAAGGGTATCTGTGCCAGCTCCCTTTAGATCTTATTTATCTAACTTAGGATATAACGGAATTATATGTTATCCATCTTTTAATTACACTTGCCTGGAAGCTTGGTCTCAGGACAGAATAGAAAAAATTACAAATGCGATAGATAATTTAAACCCTTTTGATGAAAAAAAAGATTATTTTGCAACATCAATCTTAGCCGAAAGTATTAATTTACAGTTCGATGGAGAGGGAAGAATTTTATTAACACAAAAATTTTTAAAACATGCAAAGATTAAAAATACCATGTTATTCGTTGGTCAGGGAAAAACATTCCAAATTTGGGAACCAACAACATTTGAAAAATTTAAGGTCAACGCGAGGAAGAAATCTAACATAAACAGATCAAGCCTTAAATGGGAGCACAAACTTAATAATTAAAAGGGGGAAAAATGACAATTAACTTTAAAGCACCAGATATAAAAGAATTAAAACCGAGAATTTTAGTACTCGGGGTTGGTGGAGCAGGCGGAAATGCAATTAATGGAATGATTAATAATGGTTTACAGGGAGTAGAATTTATAGCTGTTAATACAGATGCTCAGGATCTAAAATTAAGTAAAGCTAATGCGAAAATCCAAATAGGACTTAATTTAACAAAAGGCCTAGGAGCTGGTGCAAAACTTGATATCGGACAAGCTGCTGCTGATGAATCTTTAAATGAAATAGTTAATATACTTCAAGGCGCAAACATGGTTTTCATTACAGCTGGTATGGGAGGTGGAACAGGAACAGGATCCGCTCATGTTATTGCGAGAGCCGCTAAAGAATTAAATATTTTGACTGTGGGTGTTGTTACACTACCTTTTTTATATGAAGGTCCGTCAAGAATGAGAAGAGCTCAATCTGGATTGGAGGAGTTAAGGAAGCACGTAGATACAATTATTGTTGTACCTAATCAAAATTTATTTAAAATTGCTAGTGAGCAAACTACATTTGAAGAGTCATTTCAATTATCAAACGATGTTTTATTGCATGGAGTGCAAAGCATAACTGACTTAATGGTAAGACCTGGTCTAATCAATCTTGATTTTGCAGATGTTGAAACAGTTATGAGCTCAATGGGCAAGGCAATGATGGGAACTGGCGAGGCTGAAGGAGAGGGAAGAGCCACTAAAGCCGCTGAGATGGCCATAAGCAATCCTCTTATAGATGATTATACTTTAAAAGGTGCAAAAGGACTTCTGGTAAATATAACAGGCGGAAAAGACTTGAAACTTTTTGAGGTTGATGAAGCAGTTAACAAAGTAAGAGCTGAAGTTGATCAAGAAGCAGAATTAATAATTGGTGCAATTACTGATCCAGATCTAGATGGCAAAATGAGAGTTTCAATTGTTGCTACCGCGTTAGATGGACAACAACCAGAGGCAAAGTCTGTAATAAATATGGTTCATCGTATACACAACAGAAACCCGGGTTATTCAGACTTCTCGAACCTTCCCTCTAGTAATTCCTTTAATTTAAATGCAAATGTATCTTCTCATGTTACAAATGGAGCCAATGCATTAAAGCTTGAAGATGAAGTACAAAATAATCAAGAGGAAATTTTAAATGATGAAGAACAATCGTACTCATCAATTAATAGTTCTGAAGTTCAAATGGAGGACTCCAACACAAAATCTATTACTTCCTCTGAATTCAATGAAAATATCAGTGAAAATACACCTTCAAATGGGCTAGAAAACTTTGGAATTGACGAGATTGAGGAAAGTACTCCAGAATTATTCAATAACCAAGACAAAGACTCATCCGAAGAAGAGTTCAAATCTTTTGAACAAGATAAATCAAAAGACGAGGAGGATGACTTGGAGATACCCGCATTTTTAAGAAGACAAAAAAATTGATGTTCTTCGTAAAAATAAATGAATGCCACCATAAATTCGGAAAAAAATCATTTTCCGGTATTGCTTGATGAATTAATTAGCATTATTTCCCCTCTTTATGGTGGCACATTTATAGACTGTACATTTGGCCAAGGTGGCTATTCGAAGGAAATTTTAAAATATTCAAAAAATAAAGTTATTGCATTGGATAGAGATATAGATGTTTTAAAAGATGCAAATCTTCTTAAAAATAAATATGAAAATAGATTTCAATTTAAAAATCTCAAATTTAGCAATATCAATAAGATTGATTTAAAAAATCATAAATTAAAAGGAATAATATTTGATCTTGGATATTCACTAAAACAAATCCAAGATAAAAAAAAAGGTATATCTTTTAAAAGCTCAGCCAGATTAAATATGAAAATGGGTTTAAATAATTTTTCTGCATATGAGGTGATAAATAAAATGTCTGAAGATGAATTAAGCAAAATATTTAAATATTTTGGTGACGAAAGTAAGAACAAACTAATTTCAAGATATATAATTGAAAAAAGAAAATTAAAGGATTTAAATACTCAAGATCTTGTAAATATTATTAATCGTGTAAAGAATTATAAAAATAAAAAAACGCATAACGCCACGAAAGCTTTTCAAGCTCTAAGGATATTTGTAAATCAGGAAATAAGTGAATTAATATATGGACTTATAGAAGGTTTTAAAATTTTACCAATTGGAGGAATTATCGCTGTAGTTACATTTCATTCACTAGAGGATAAAATTGTAAAATTTTTTTTTAAAAATTATTCTGAAATTCAAAAATCCTCAAGGTATTTTCCAGATATTAAAGACGGTAAAATACTTTTTAAACTGGATAAAAAGAAACCAATAGTACCTAGTAGGTTAGAGATAAGAACCAATCCACCTTCAAGAAGCGCCAAATTAAGATATGCAATAAAAATTGACAATTCTTTTGATTTTAAAGAATTTAATAAAAAATTTAACTTTTTCTTAGAACTTGAAAATCTTGGTAAAAAACTATGAAAAGAGCAGTAATTTTAATGTTTATTGTTTTTTTAATATTTTTGACATCATTCATAAAAAACTTGACAAAAGAAATAGACGACAAAATCTTAACCACTCAAGAAAATATTGGAATATTACAAGGTGAATATGAAAATTTAAAACTTGAACATAGCTATCTTACATCGCCTAAAAAATTATTAGAGTATCAAAATTTGTTTTTTGATGACGAATTAATACCTGTCGATATTGAATCATTAAATAAAATAACAATTTTTAAAGATAAATTATATTTTAGAAAATTTCTAGATGAATAAATCAAATAAAAAATTAATATTAGAGGAATATAGTGGAGAGTTTAAATTTGAAAAGATTAATAAGGAAATAAATATTAATTTTAATAGGGTGGCATTTATTTATTTCGTATTTATTATAATTTTTATTTTATTTACTTTAAAAATTTTTTATTTAGGAAACACTAATTTAGAACTAAAAAATGACAAAAAAACCAAATCAGAATTTAGATCAACAATCATTGATAGAAATGATGTGATAATAGCCAAAAGTGTAATTACGAAAAATATTGGCATCAATCCAAATGAAGTAGCAGATAAGCATAAATTAATTTTAAATTTAAAGTTAATTTTTCCTGATAAGGATTATGATTTAATTTCTAAGAAATTAGATCAAGATAAATTTTTTTATATTGAAAAACAAATTTCTCAAAAAAAATATAAAAAAATTTTTCTACTAGGGGATAAATCAATAATTGAAGAGAGAAAAATTACCAGAATTTATCCTCAAGAAAATCTATTTAGCCATATAATAGGACAAATCGATGACAACAATCTAGGTGTATCGGGTATTGAAAAATATTTCGATTACGAACTTAAAACATCAAAACAACCACTAAAACTATCTCTAGATACAAGTATCCAGCATTTAATTCGTAATGAATTAATATCTTTTCAGGAAATATTTAAGTACGTGGGAAGTTCAGCAATTTTAATGAATATAAATAATGGAGAGGTAATATCCATGGTTTCTCTCCCAGACTATGATTTAAATAAAAGAGGTAAATTAAATGATGAATTATTTATAAATAGAGCAACTAAAGCTTTATACGAAGTAGGATCTGTCTTTAAAACTTTTACATTTGCCGCAGCATTAGATGAAAAAATTATTAAACCCGATACCCAGTTTAATAACCTTGAAAAAAAAATTAGCTGTGCAGGAAATTTAATTAGAGAGTATGAAGAAAAAATACCCAAGAATTTAACTGCAGAAGATATCTTGATAAGATCTGGAAATATTGGATCAGTTAGAATTGGTCAAAAAATTGGAATTGAAAAATTTAAATATTTTTTGAAAAAGCTGGGGTTATTAGATCCTATTGAATTTGATATCTTGGAAGTGGGTAAACCTTTAAATTTTAATTGGGGAAAGTGTAAGCTAGCAACTATTTCATTCGGACATGGAATTACCACCACTGCTCTTCATTTATCAAGAGCTTATGCGATAATTTCTAACGGTGGTTATAAAGTTAAACCAACCTTAATAAAAACGAGCAATATTAATAAAAATGATTATCAAAAAGTACTAAACCCTAATGTTTCTAATCAGGTCAATAAAGTTTTAAGAAAAGTTGTTGAATCTAAAAATGGAACTGCAGGCTTCGCAAATGTATCTGGATATAATGTTGGTGGCAAAACCGGTACAGCACAAAAAAGTATAGATGGCAGGTACTCTAATGAGAAAATAAACACTTTTGTATCTATATTCCCTTCAGACAATCCAAAATATGTTCTTCTTGTATTACTTGATGAGCCTAAAACAAATAAAGAATATATATATAATTATAGAGACGGATCAGGATTTAAATATAAAGGTAATTGGAGAAATACTGCTGGGTGGACTTCAGTTGAAGTTGCGGGCAAAATTATAGAAAAGATAGGACCAATTTTAGCCACAAAATACTAAGATTTTAAAATTATGCTTCTCAGTAAAGTAATTAAAAATTTAGATAAGAAATATAAAAATATTAAATTTAATAATATTAGTTTTAACAGTAAAAATTGTAAAATTAATGACATTTTTTTCGCAATCAAAGGCAATAAATTTGATGGAAATAAATATATTAAAGATGCAATAAATAAAGGTGCAAAAATAATAATTTCAAATTTAAAATTTACAGGTTTTAATAAAGAAAAAATTCTATTTATTAATTCAAAAAACCCTAGAAAACTACTCTCCGAAGTAGCTAGCAAAATATATAAACAAAAACCAAAAAATATAATTGGAGTTACCGGTACAAATGGAAAAACCTCAGTTGCAAATTTTTATTATCAAATATTAAAGCTGAATAATAAAAAAGTTGCTGCAATCGGTACATTAGGTGTTTTATCGGATAAAATAAACTTTAGAACAAACAATACAACTATTGATCCAATAAATATTCATAGGATTTTAAAAAAATTTAAAGAATCCTCAATAGAAAATATTATTATTGAAGCATCCAGTCATGGACTAAAACAATATAGATTAAACGGAATTAATTTTAAAACTGCTATATTTACGAATTTATCACAAGATCATATTGATTATCATAAAACTTTAAAAGACTATCTTAATTCTAAATTAATTCTTTTTAGTAAGTTATTAACAAAGAATGGAAATATTATTTTTGATGACAAAATCAAAGAAGCAAAATTTTTAAATAAAATTACCAAACATAGAAAATTAATTAAATATTCTTATGGAAAAAAAAATTCATTTATAAAAATATTAGATATCCAAAAAATTAATGATGAAAAAAAAATAACTTTTAAATTAAAAAATAAAATTTATGTTCTTAAAACAAGTCTAATAGGCGAAATACAAATCAAAAATTTAATATTTGCTATAATAGCCGCACACTTATCCAGATTAAAAATCAAAGACATCTTAAAAACAATTCATAAAATTAAAACAATTCCAGGAAGGATCCAAAAAATTGGGAAATTAAAAAATAAGTCAAAAGTTTTTTTAGATTATGCACATACGCCTGATGCACTGAAAACTGTTATTTTTGATATTAAAAAGGAATATCCATTGGCCGATATTTCTTTAGTATTCGGATGTGGTGGTGAGAGAGACAAAAAAAAGAGACCAATAATGGGCTCTATTGCAAGTAAATTTTGCCACAAAATTTATTTAACCGACGACAACCCCAGAAATGAAAACCCAAAAGAAATTAGAAACAACATAAGAAAAGGCATTGGAAACAATAAATTTTTAGAAATTGCATCAAGAAAAGAAGCTATTTTTAAAGCAGTTAATGATTTAAAGTCAGGCGATGTCCTTATTGTAACCGGAAAGGGTCATGAAACCTACCAAGAGTACAAAAAAAAAAAATTCTTTTCAGATAAAATTGAAATTTTGAAGGCTATACGAAATAAAAATTTTATTTTATCTAATTCTATTAAAACAAACACCTTGAAAGAACAAATACCAACTGCCAATCTAAATAAAAAAATAAATATTAATTCAGCAACAATGAACTCAAAAAAAATATCAAAAAATTCTATATTTATTGGTGTGCAGGGAAAAAGATTTGATGGAAATAAATTTTCAAATGATGCAATTAATAATGGGGCCCTAATTGCACTATCAAATAAAAGGTCAAAAAACTCAAAAATAGTTTATGCTAAAAATCCTTTAGGTAAATTACAGACTATTAGTTCTAACATAAGAAAAACACTTGATATAACTAATATTGCTATAACAGGCTCCGCAGGCAAAACGTCTTTGAAAGAGCTTGTCGGATTTTGTTTGACAAAAATTTCCAAAACTTTTTTTTCAAAAAAATCTCTTAATAATAAGTTTGGAGTACCAATTAGTTTGTTTAATGTGCCACAAAATTCAAAATTTTGCATTTTAGAGGTTGGCATGGATAAAAAAGGTGAAATTGATTATCTATCAAAAATGATAAAACCGAATGTTGGGGTTATTACAAATATTTCCTACGCTCATATAAAAAATTTTAAAAATTTAAACCAAATAGCATATGCCAAAGGAGAAATTATAAAAAATATAATTCCAAAAGGAATACTTGTAATTAATAAAGATGATAAATATTTTAATTATTTTAGAAATGAGGCAAGAAAAAAAGATTTAAAAATTATTTCATTTAGTATTAAAGATAAAAATGCTGATGTCACATTTATAAAAGAAAAAAAATTTAATAATAGATTTATAGTAACTTTAAAAATAAATAAAGATTATAAAAAATTTATTATTTCAAAAGAACTTGTTAACTTTAAACATAATATAGTTGGGGCAGTAGGTATTATTGCGAATTTTTTTGAAATTGAAAAAATGAGAAAAGATTTATTTCTAGACTTCAAAATTCCTCAAGGAAGAGGATCAGAATTTCACTATAAAAATAAAAAAAAAATTATTAAAATTTTAGATGAAAGTTATAATTCAAATCCATTATCTTTGAAATTCTCTTTAGCAAAATACGACGATGCCTATAAAGATAAAAAAAACAAACATATATTGATTGGTGATATGCTCGAACTCGGCAGATTTTCAAAAAAACTTCACATACAGATAGCTAAATATATTAATAAATCAAAAGTAAGCAAAGTTCACGTATATGGAAAATATATTAAACATACATACAACAAATTAAAACCACAAATCAAAGGTAAATATTTGAGAAATTCTATGGAAATTCTAAATTTAATTAAAAATGAGTTACCCAACAAGGCTATTTTGATGGTAAAAGGTTCTAATTCCACAGGATTAAATAAAATTATTCAGAGTTTTAAAAATAAATAATGCTATATAATTTACTCACAAGTTATTCAGAAACTTATACTTTTTTAAATTTTTTCAATTTCTTAACTGTTAGAACAGGTTTAGCAATAATTACTGCGATGATAATTGTATTTCTAATTGGAGATAAATTTATTAATTACTTTTCAACAAAAAATATTACGAATCCTATAAGAATTGATGGACCAGAGAATCATTTAATAAAAAAAATTGGTACACCAACTATGGGTGGAGTTTTAATTTTAATTGGATTGTTCACTGGAGTATTTTTATGGGCTGATTTAAATAATCCTTACAACTGGTTATTAATTTTTATTACTTTTTCATTTGGTATGCTTGGTGCATTCGATGATTATAAAAAAATAAAAAATAATAATTCAAAAGGAATTTCCTCAAAATTAAAATTTCTAATTCAATTAATACTTGGAATAATTTCTTTATATATATTATATAATTTTGTAGACTCTGATTTAACAAATAATCTTTATGTGCCATTTTTTAAAAATTTGGTAATAAACTTGGGTTGGTTTTTTGTGCCTTTTTATTTGTTTGTGATTGTAGGCTCTTCAAATGCTGTAAATTTAACAGATGGCCTTGATGGATTGGCAACAGTTCCTGTAATTTTAGTAGCTGGCTGTTTTGGTTTTATTAGTTATGTTTCAGGAAATATAATTTTTGCTGAATATTTATTAATTCCTTACATAGATGGAGTAGGTGAAGTGGCGGTATTTTGTGGCGCTATTATTGGTGCTTCAATTGGATTTCTTTGGTTTAATGCACCACCAGCAAAAATTTTCATGGGTGATACTGGATCTCTTGCTCTTGGAGGCTCATTAGGCGCTGTCGGAGTAGTAACAAAACATGAAATTGTTTTAGCAATAACAGGAGGACTTTTTGTTCTTGAGGCTATATCAGTTATTGTGCAAGTTATTTCTTTCAAATTTACAGGAAAAAGAATTTTCATGATGGCTCCAATTCACCATCATTTTGAAAAAAAAGGGTGGCCCGAATCAACTGTAGTAATTAGGTTTTGGATAATATCTCTAATTCTAGCCATGATAGGACTCGCAACATTAAAATTAAGATAATGCTTAATTTTATAAATAAAAAAATTTTAATTTATGGTCTAGGAATAAGTGGGATATCGAGTTTTAAGTTTTTAAAAAATAAAAATTTTGTAAAATTATTTGATGACAATCAAAAAAAAACTTACAAACTTAATAAAAAAAATATTATTAATAAAAAACGAATTTTGCTTAACAATTTTGATTATATTTTATTAAGCCCAGGAATAAATCTTGCTAACTGTTCACTTAAAAATTATTTAATAAAGAATAAAGATAAAATTATTACAGATTTAGATGTATTTTATTCTTGCTATAAAAATAATAAAAAAATCACAATTACAGGCACTAATGGCAAGTCTACGACAGCAAAGTTGACTTACGATATCTTTAAAAAATTAAATTATGACGTAAGATTAATTGGAAATATTGGCAAACCATCTCTAAGTGAAAAAAAAATAAAAGCTAAAACAATCTTTATAATAGAGGCTTCGTCTTATCAGTTAGAATACTCAAAAAATTTTATATCAGATATTAGTGTAATAACAAATATTTCTCCAGATCATCTCGAAAGACATGGCACTTTTTCTAAATATATAAATTCTAAATTTAAACTTATTAAGGCCCAAAACTCTAATGGAATTTCTATAATAGGAAAGAACAATAATCGTGTAGAAAAACTAATAAGTAATAATAATATTAAAGGTAAAATAATTAAAATTAGAAATAATTTAAATCCAAAGATATTTAATAAAATAAAAAACCCTTACTTCAAAATAAATAATAATTTACAAAATCTTAGTTTTGCAATTGAGATTAGTAAACTTTTTAAAATAAAATTTGGTAAAATTGTAAATGTAGTTAACAACTTTAATCCTCTAAAGTATAGACAGGAAATCAAAATTAATAATAATAAAATTATTGTTATAAATGATTCTAAATCAACAAGCTTTTCCTCAAGTATTCCATTATTAGAAAATTATAAAAATATTTATTGGATAGTTGGTGGTACGCCCAAGAAAGGAGATAAGTTTTCGTTAAAGAAAAAATTTTTTAAAAATATTAAAGCTTATATTATAGGAAAATATCCGGATTTTTTTAAAAAAAAATTAAAAAGTAAAATATATTACAAAGAATCAAAAACAATTAAAAATGCATTAATTAATATTATAAATGATAGTAAAAATAATAAATTTAAGACAATTATTTTTAGTCCAGCAGCAGCATCTTTTGATCAATTTTTGAATTTTGAAGATAGAGGTTATAAATTTGATATAGCAATAAAAAAGTTTATAAAAAATGACATTTAAAAAAAAAATTTTTTACTCGTATTATAATTGGTGGAAAAATATCGATAAATTAATATTCACCTTAATTACTTTATTATTTATGTTAGGGCTTTTTTTTTCCTTAGCTTCAACTTCAATTATTGCCTCAGATAAACTAAACACGAACTCTTATTATTTTTTTTTCAAACATTTAATATTTATTGTTGTAAGTCTCTTTATTTTAATTTTCATGTCATTTTTAGAAAAACCTAAATTAATAAAAACCTGTTTAATATTATTTGTAGTGGTTTTAATGTTTCTTTTTTTGGTACCATTTATAGGCATAGAGGTAAAAGGCTCAAAGAGATGGATTGATTTAGGTATATTACCTCGTTTTCAGCCCATTGAGCTTTTAAAGCCATTTATAATAGTTTCTTTGAGTGTTCTGTTGAGTCAAACAAAACTTAAAAGTTTGTTACTAAAATATTTTTTAAGCTTTATTTTAATTTTGCCAATTATATTTTTATTAATTATGCAACCAGATATAGGTCAAACATTTTTGGTAACATTTATTTGGCTTTCTTTAATATTTATATCCGGAGTAAACTTAATTTTTTTTTCGTTTTTTTTTTTAATTTTAGGGGGAGTTCTCAGTTATTTGATTATATTTGTCTCTAAGTTTTCATATATTAAGTTTAGGCTACTTACGTTTATAAATCCTAAAACTGGAGATAATTATCAATCAGAAAAAGCTTCAGAGGCAATAATGAACGGAGGCTTATTTGGCAAAGGCATTGGCGAAGGAACACTTAATTCTAAGGTGCCTGAGGCACATACAGATTACATTTTGTCAGTAATTTCTGAAGAGTTTGGGGTAATAATAGTTGTTATAATTATGCTTATTTATCTAATTCTATCATTTAAAGTGATAAAAAAAATTGATGAAGAGATAGACAATAAAGTGAAATTAATTTTACTTGGCTGCATTTCTCTAATTGTAATGCAAACATTCATACATGTAGGTGTTAACATAAGAGCTATACCTACCACGGGAATGACCCTGCCTTATTTAAGTTACGGCGGTTCGTCCACAATCGGTGTAGCAATTTTATCAGGTATAATCTTAAATTTTACAAAAAGAAAAATTTTAAAATAAATGAAAAATATTTTAATCTCAACTGGAGGCTCGGGCGGACATGTGAAACCTGCACTTAATATTTACGATCATCTAAAAAATAAATTTCAGGTTAATATTACTTCTGACAGAAGAGGAGAAAAATTTATAAATCAAAATTATCAGTACGATCTTTTTCATGTGCCAAATATATACTCTCACATAATCTTAAGACCTTTCAAAGTAATTATTTATTTTATATCAGTTATAAAAGCTTTTCTTTATTTAAAAAGATCGAAAATAAATACTTTAATTAGTACCGGCGGATACATGTCTCTTCCATTTTGTATTGCCGCTAGATTTCTTAAAATTAAAATTTATCTATTTGAGCCTAATATGGTTTTGGGTAGATCTAACAAATTTATTCTAAAGTATTGTGAAAAAATATTTTGTTACGATAAAAATATAATTAATTTTCCTAAGGAATTAAATCATAAAATTTTTCTGATTGAACCTTTTTTGTCCAAAAAAATTTACTCACAAAAAAAAAATTCAGAAAAGCATTTTGATAATGAAATTAAATTATTAGTCTTGGGAGGTAGCCAAGGTGCTAAGTTTTTTGACAAATTTACCGTAAAGTTAATTTTAGATTTAAGTAAAAATATAAAAATCAAAGTTTACCAACAGGTATACGATAAAAATAAAATAGTTGAATTAGAAACAATTTATAAAAATAGCAAAATAGATTTTGAATTATTTTCATTTGACAATAATGTTAATGAAAACATGCAATATTACGATTTAGCCATAACTAGGTGCGGAGCCTCTACTTTAGCAGAATTGGCATTTCTTAATATTCCATTTATTGGCATCCCTTTCCCATTTGCTAAAGACAATCATCAATTTTTTAATGCGAAATATTACGAAGAAAAAAATTGTTGCTGGCTTATAGATCAATCAAAAATTAGAGAGGGAGAAATTATAAATATATTTAATAGCTTTATATCCTCCAAAAGTGATTATAATTTAAAATTAAACAACCTCAAAAAATTAACATTTAAAAATTCGTGGAATAATATAAATAAAAAGTTGATTAATTTATTAGATGAATATTAAACTTGGTAAAAAAGAAATAATTCATTTCATTGGTATAGGAGGTATAGGCATGAGTGGGCTTGCTATAATAATGAATGGTCTTGGTTTTAAAGTAAAAGGTAGTGATATTAGTGCAAGTAAAAATACACAAAGATTAGTATCAAAAAAAATAAAAGTATTAATTGGGCATAAACAGAAAAATATTGAAAACTCTACAATTGTAGTCGTTTCGTCAGCTATTAAAAAAAATAATCCAGAGTACCTAGAGGCAAAAAGAAAAAAATTGCCAATTTATAAAAGGGGTGAAATGCTAGGACACATTGTTTCTTTGATGAAAAATATTGTCGTCGCTGGTTCGCACGGAAAAACAACTACAACCTCATTAATTTCATCTATTTTTTTTTCATCAAAAATTGATCCTACAATAATAAATGGAGGAATACTTAATTCTAATGGTAATTCCGCAAGATTAGGAAAGAGTAATTGGTGTATACTTGAAGCTGACGAATCAGATGGAAGTTTTTTGAATATTCCGGTAACTTATTCTATAATTACTAATATTGATTACGAACACTTGGATTTTTATAAATCAATTAGCAATATTAAAAAAAGTTTTGCCGATTTTTTAGCAAATACTCCTTCATTCGGTAAATGTTATATTTGTATTGATGATAATCTTAATAAAGAATTAATAAATAATACAAAAAATAAAAATATTGTAACTTATGGTGTAGACTCAAAAGCTAATTTTCAAATAAAAAATATTGTACAAACTAAATTTTATTCACAGTTTGATTTAGCAATAAAGTCACCAGGAAATAAAATAAATACTATAAAAAAGATCAGAATACCAATAATTGGCATTCATAATATTAAGAATGCAACTGCAGCAATTGCTGTTAGTTATAATATAGGTATATCAGTGAAGATGATTAAGAACGGGCTAAAAAATTTCCAAGGAGTTGAAAGACGTTTCAATCATATTTTTAATTTTCAAAATTCTAAATTTATTGATGATTACGCACACCATCCGACAGAAATTAATTCTGTTTTATCGGCTATAAGAAAAGTTTATAGCGATTATAATATCTATTGTATTTTTCAACCACATAGAGTTTCAAGATTAAACTTGTTAAGAGATAAGTTTACTAAATGTTTTAAAGATGCAGATTATCTTATTTTGTGTCCAGTTTATAAAGCGGGAGAAAATTTAAAAATAAATTTTGAGTATGAAAATTTTGCTAGAGAAATAACCAAAAATTCAAAGGTAAAAACTATTATGATTAATGGAGAAAATGATCTATCAAAATTTGCTAAGCAGAATATTTTTGGAAACAATATTGTTATAGGAGTAGGTGCAGGCACAATATCTTCATGGATGAGAAACTTACAACATAAATTGTTATGATTTTAAATGACATTGAAAAATTTTCTCAAAACCTAAATGGTAAATTAATTTTTAATTATGATTTAAAAAAAACAAATTGGTTTAATATTGGAGGAAAAACAAGAATTTTTTTTAAACCTGAAACTTTAAAAGAATTAATTGATTTTCTTAAAATATATAACAAAAGGTCAAAAATATTTATTCTAGGTGCTGGTTCAAATGTTTTATTTTCCGACGAAATATTTGAAGGTGTAGTAATTAAACTCGGAAAAAATTTTAACAAAATTTCAAAATTAAACCATAATACTATTATCGCAGGTAGCAATGTTTTGGACAAATCTGTCTCAGAATTTGCAAAAGAAAATCAAATTGGTGGATTAGAGTTTCTATCATGTATTCCAGGATCAATTGGAGGCGGCATAAGGATGAATGCAGGTTGTTATGACAGAGAATTTAAAGACATTTTAATTTCAGTTCAAGCAATAGATTTTAATGGAAAAATTTTTACAATACCATTCGAAAAGAATAATTTTTTTTACAGGGGGACTACTTTAAGTAAGGATTTTATTTTTTTAAGTGCATCTTTAAAGGGTAAAGAAACAAACAAAGAAATTATAGAAAATAAAATTAAAACTTTAAAAAATAAAAAAGAACTAGCACAACCATCGAAAATAAAAACTAGCGGGAGTACATTCAAAAATCCAATTGGACAAACAGAAATCAAAGTTTGGGAATTAATTAAACAGTCAGTACCAATTAATACAAATTTTGGAGATGCAGCCATATCCGACCATCATGCCAATTTTTTTGTAAATAAAAATAATGCGAAATCTAAAGATATGAAGGATTTAATTCAATATGTTCAAAAAAAGGTTAAAAAAAAATTTAATATAAAAATCGAAACAGAAATAGTAGTTGTAGATTAATGAAAAAAAAAATTTTAATTCTAGCTGGAGGCTATTCTAAAGAAAGAGAAATTAGCTTATTAACTGGTAAAGAAGTTTTTAAAGCAATTAAAAAAAAAATATAGAACTAAGATAATAGATCCAAAAGGAAATCTAGTTCATATGTTAAAAAAAATAAAACCGGATATAGTGTTTAATGCTTTACATGGAAGATTTGGAGAGGATGGTTATGTACAATCAATCCTTGAAATCCAAAAAATAAAATATACACACTCAGGTATCTTATCTTCTTCATTAGCAATTGATAAAGAATTATCGAAAAATATATTTAAAAATAACGGAATTTTAACACCCAAATTTTTTAAATTAAAAAAAAAATTTTTTTACAATAAATCTTATGTTTTAAAAAAAATTAACTCTCTTCTTAATTTTCCGGTAGTTATTAAACCAGTTAATGAGGGATCCAGTGTTGGTGTATTTATATGTAATAAAAGAAATATTTTTAAATTTATAAAAAAACTTCATTCTTATGACGAAATAATTGTAGAAAAATATATTCCTGGAAGAGAAATCCAGTCAGCAATAATGGGTAATACTAAATTAGGCGCAATAGAATTAATACCAAAAAGAAAATTTTATGATTATAAAGCAAAATATAATAAAAATGCTGACACAAAACACGTCATGCCTGCAAATATTTCAAAAAAAAATTACACTAAAGTAAATAATATTGCTCTTAAAGCACATAAATTGTTAAAGTGTAGAGGAATTTCAAGATCAGATTTTAGATTTTACAGAAACCAATTTTATTTATTAGAGCTCAATACTCAACCAGGAATGACCTCTCTCTCGTTAGTCCCAGAGATTGCTAGATATAAAAATATTTCATTTTATCATTTATTAGATTGGATTATAAAAGATGCATCAATCAATAGGTAAAAGAAATAAAATTATTATTTATTTAATAATGTTAATATTTTTAACTTCTCTTAATAACAAAAATTTCTCTTCTTTTATAAAGAATATATTTAAAATTAACCAAATAAATATTTATGGTATTAGCGATAATTTAATTACTCAGATTGAAAACAATTTAAAATATTTGATTGATACCAATATACTGTTTGTAGACAAAGAGAGTATCAGTAGTGCTATAAATTCATATAACTTTATTGATAGTTTTTCTGTAACAAGAAAATACCCTTCAGAATTAAATTTTAATATTGAGCACACAGTTTTTATTGCTAAAACCATAAAAAATAATAAAAAATATTTAATAGGCTCAAATGGAAAATTAATATCTCCTAATGCATACAAAGAAAATGAGAATTTGCCTAATGCATTTGGTAATTTTCAACTAAAAGAATTAATAAATTTCATAAAAATTTTGAACGAATCTAATTTCGACGTTTCGACAATTACCGATTTTTATTATTTCGATAACAAACGATGGGATATTAGAATCAATAATAATATTAATATTAAATTTCCAAATTCAAATTTAAAAAACAAAATCCAATTAGCAAAGCAAATTTTAAATAATAATGAAATAAAAAAAAAAATTATTGATTTAAGGGTATCAAATCAAGTAATCATAGGAAATGGTTGATGAAAATTTTTTATCTATTATTGATTTTGGATCATCAAAATTAAGATTAGGAGTTTTTAATACAACATCTCCAAATTCAAATTATATTTCTGAGTCATTATGTAAAAACAGTTTAAAAAGTAATGATTTAATAATTGATAGAAATAATGATGTCATACATGAAACAATATTAAAAACCGAAAAAGCTCTTAACCAACATATCAAAGATATCATCGTAATGGTTGATACTATTGACTCCATATCAGTAGATTTTTCTGTGAAAAAAAAAATTGATAAAAGTTATATAATTAAACAGGTTTTAAAAAATATTATTCAAGAGGCAAAAACGACCATAGAAAAAAATTATCATACTTATAAAATACAGCATCTTATAATTTTAAAATATATTTCTGGAAACATGGAGTACAACGAAATGCCAGAAAATAATCTAAATGATCATTTAATTATTGATTTTAAATTTATTTTAATTCCAAAAATCATAATTGAAAAAATAAAAGATTTTTTTAAACAAAAACATATATCAATTACTAATATTTATAACTCAAGTTATTTAAAATCACTTGACTGTTTAAAAAATTTTGATTTGTTTGATATAAAGGCATTTATAGATATCGGTTATAACAAAACATCTTTTTTAATATTTAAGAAAAATAAACTAATCTACTTTAACGTTTTTCCTATTGGAGGAAATCATATCACAAAAGATATCTCTGCTGTATTGCAGATAGAATTAGACGAGTCAGAAAAACAAAAAAAATTATTAAAGCATACAAATGCCAATTTAAGTAGTCACAAAGCAAATGATTTATTGATAAAAGTTATTCATGCCAGAGTAGAGGAAATAATCGACCTGTGCTTTAAATCTTTAAACTTTTACAAAGATCTTAAAGATCTTAAATCAATTTTAATATTTACAGGAGAGGGATCAAAAATTCTGAGTAAAAATTCAATTTATTTAAAAGAGGAATATAATTTTTTTAATGAGATGAATTTTTTTGAGGAAAATTCGAATATTATTTGTAATGCAGGATTTGACTATGCTTTGTCTGATAAACTTAATGAGGTAACAATTATTCCAAAAAAACAGAAAAAGAGGGGTTTTTTTGAGAAGTTTTTTTATTTTTTTAATAAATAGTTGTAGTTTCTCGTAACATTACTTGAATTTTATATCTTTAACCAATTTAGTATAGGTTGACTGTGTCTATATTAAACCAAAAAACATTGTCAAAAGCTATTAAAGTAAATGGAATTGGCTTACATACAGGTAAACAAGTAAACATAAGAATACTACCCTCTGAACCAAATACGGGCATTATTTTTAAAAGAGTAGATATTAAAGACAGAAACAACATTGTAATACCAAAATTTTATAATGTGGTAGATACAAACCTATGTACAACTATTCAAAATGATAGCCGTGTGAGTGTATCTACAATCGAACATTTAATGGGAGCATTTTATGGATTGGGAGTTGATAATGCTTTAGTTGAACTAGATAATAAGGAAGTTCCAATTCTTGATGGATCCGCAAAAGAATGGGTTAAAATGATAAATGAAGCAGGAATAAAAAGTTCCTCCTTCCCAATTAAAATTATAAAAATAGAAAAAAATATAGAAATTAAAGATGGTTCTAAATTTATTAAAATTAATAAATCAAATGTTAGTTTAGATATAGATTTTGAAATCGTATATCCAAATTGCTTAATAGGGACACAGAGGAATAAAATTAATATTTATAATGAAGATCTTAACAAAATTTACAACTCAAGAACATTTTGTAAATTTGAAGATATTGACAAATTAAAATCTTTAGGACTGGCTAAAGGAGGAAGTTTAGAAAATGCAATAGTCGTTAAAGGTTATGATATTTTAAACGAAGATGGACTAAGAAATGATAAAGAATTTGTAAATCACAAAATTTTAGACTGTCTTGGAGATCTTTATTTATCGGGTTACAAAATTGTTGGATCTATTATTTGTTCACAAGGTGGACATAGTCTGACAGCAAATCTTTTGCGTGAAATTTTTAAAGACAAGTCAAATTACACCTTAATTGAGTTAAAAGGTAAGAATTTACCACATTCTTTAGTTGATAAGTTCCAACTAAAATCAATAGCTTAAAATTAGAATTTTATAAAAATTCTGGTACAAACTTACTAATGAGTAAAAATTTATCTAAATTGCTTATCATAATTTTATTTTTTGTAGTTTCTTGTTCAAAAAAAGAAGTTGAATTAAATAAAATTGAAAATATTGATTTAGATGAACAAATGAGAGAAGTTTATAATGATGGTTTAAGAGCTTTAGAGAGCGGCGACGGTTTGACTGCAGCTCAAAAATTCAGTGAGGCTGAAATTGTATTTCCACAATCAATTTGGGCACCCAGATCTTCTTTGATGACTGCATACTCTTATTATTCATTTGGAATGTATAAGGACTCAATTATAGAAATTAATAGATATCTTAAAACATATCCTCTTCATGATAGAAAGAATTATGCTTATTATCTTTTAGCATTATCGCATTATGAACAGATTGTTGACGAAAAAAAAGATCTAGAACCGATTCTAAATTCAAAAAAATATTTTGAAATCTTAATTAAAGACTATCCCAAAAGTGAATTTGCTACAGATGCAAAATATAAGCTTGAACTAATAGAAGAATTTTTAGCTTCCAAAGAAATGTACCTAGGAAGATATTATTTAGAAAAAGAAAAATGGATAGCAGCAATTAATAGATTCAAAAATGTAACAGAAAATTATGATCAAACTGTTTATATTGAGGAGGCGCTCCATAGGTTGGTTGAAATACATTATAAAATAGGTCTTGTAGATGAGTCAAAAAAGTACGCTAGCTTATTAGGATATAATTATAAATCTAGTGATTGGTATGAAAAATCATACAAGATCTTTAATAAAAAATATGTAAAGCCTAAGGTAAAAATAAAGCAAAATAAAAAAGTTTCTCTTATTGATAAATTTAAATCATTAATTGATTAACATGAGTGAAATTAGTATCAAAAAAAAATATCTTAAGTTAGTAGATCAGATCAATAAACACAATGAGCTATATTTTGAAAAAAGTAACCCATCTCTAACAGATTCAGAATATGATGAACTAAAGAGAGAACTGATACAAATTGAAAAAAAATATCCAGGTCTAAAAATTTCTAACTCTCCGTCAGATAAAGTTGGATTTAAACCATCAAAAAATTTCATTAAATCGAAGCATAGACACAAAATGCTATCATTGTCTAATGTATTCTCTGAAGAAGATCTAAAAAATTTCGAAAAAAAAATTACTAATTTTTTAAATCTCCCAAAAAATATTAATATTGAATATAGTGTTGAGCCAAAAATAGATGGTATTTCAGCATCTCTAACATACAGCAAAGGAAAACTTTTAGCAGGAGTATCAAGAGGAGATGGGTCAGAAGGTGAACTTATAACTGAAAATTTAAAAACTATTAAAGACATTCCAAAAAATATTGAGGATAAAACTTTTCCAAGTGATATTGATATCAGGGGAGAGGTATTCATAACTAATAAAGACTTTGAGAAAATTAAAGATAATTTTGCAAATCCAAGAAATGCAGCCTCAGGCTCATTAAGACAAAAAGATCCAAACCAAACAAAAAAAATACCATTAAAATTTATTGCTTATAGTTTTGGCCATGTAAATAATATCAATTTTAAAAGACAATCAGAATTTATCTCTCTTCTTAAAAAATGGGGATTTAAAGTAAATAATTTAAATAAAACTGCATCTGGTTTAAAAAATTTGGTTAAAATCCATAAAGAAATTGAAAACAAAAGATATAACTTAAATTATGATGTCGATGGTTTGGTTTATAAAGTAAATGACATCGAATTACAAAAAAGATTAGGATTTGTTGCAAATGCGCCTAGATGGGCTACAGCACATAAATTTTCTGCAAAAAGTTCATTCTCTAAGATTTTAAATATTGAAATTCAAATAGGAAGAACTGGAGCTTTAACACCTGTCGCTAAAATCAAACCTGTTAATATAGGCGGTGTGGTTGTATCTAACGCCACACTCCACAATGAAGATGAAATTAATAGAAAAGATATTAGGATTGGAGACTATGTAAAGGTAGAAAGAGCAGGAGACGTGATACCACATGTTTTGGAGGTTGATAAATCACAAAGATTACCAAGTTCAAAAAAATTTATTTTTCCAAAAAAATGTCCATCTTGTGGATCAAATGTTGTTAAGGAATTCAATTTAAATACAAAAAAATTTGATGCTGTAAGAAGATGTTCCTCTATTGGTTATGAGTGTGAACAAATGTCAAAAGAAAAAATAAAACATTTCATTTCAAAGGATGCATTAAATATTGATGGACTCGGAAAGAAAGTTGTTGAAAAATTTTGGGATTTAAAACTTATTAGATTTCCTCAAGATATCTTTAACTTAAACTTTAAAATTATAGAAAATTTGGAGGGTTGGGGGAAATTATCAGTTTCCAATTTAAATTATTCAATAGAGAATTCTCGCTCCACAACATTAGATAAATTTATTTATTCCCTCGGGATTAGACACATAGGACAAGAAAATGCAAAACTAATTGCTGAGACCGTTAAAACTATAGATGATTTAAAAAAAATAGACTCAAATTATAATTTCAAGACCTTTTTAAACATAGATGGTATTGGAGATACACAAGTAAAATCTTTACAAAATTTCTTCGATAACAAAATAAATATTAAAATTATTAATAGTTTATCAAAATGTTTAAAAATAAAGAAAATTATACGAACTAATACTGGAAAACTGAATAACAAATCTTTTCTAATAACAGGTAAATTGAAAGATATAAGCAGGGCAGAAATTAAATCAATTATAGAACAAAATTCAGGAAAAACACTGAGCTCAGTTACAAATAAATTAAATTATCTTATTATAGGTGAAAAACCAACAACAAATAAAGTTCAAAAAGCTAAAGAATTAAAAATTAATATAATATCACAAGACCAATTTATGGAATTTTTAAAATAAACTTCTTAACCATTTTTTTTCAATATTTAACAAATATTTGGAAATATTCCTATAAACTGTTTTGTGATATTCTTTTAAATACCTCTTTTCAAAATTATTTAACATTTTAAAATCTACTAAATCTAAATCTATTGGTGCCAAAGTTAAATTTTTAAAACAAAGCTTATTATTTTTTTTTGCAACATAAATTAGATTTTCAATCCTTATTCCAAAATTATTTTTTTTATAATAACCAGGTTCGTTACTTAAAATCATTCCTTCTTTCATTACTACTCGGTTATTTTTAGAAATTGCCTGAGGTCCTTCATGTACATTCAAAAAGAAGCCTACACCATGACCGGTACCGTGAGGATAATCTAATTTAATTTTATTTAACCAAAATCTTGCTTTTTTATCGAGTTGTTGTCCAGTTGTTCTTGTACTTAAATTGGAAGTTACTACGGCTATATGTCCTTTTAAAACTCTTGTAAATATATCCTTAATAATTTTTTTCGGTGTATTAAAACAGATCGTTCTTGTTACATCAGTTGTTCCATAATTATATTGACCACCTGAGTCACAAAGATAAATATCATTTTTTGTTATTTTCTGGTTCGTTTTTTTTGTGGCTTTGTAATGGATAATAGCTCCGTTAGAACCAGTACCTGAAATAGTGCTAAAACTCGGGTATAAATAATTCTTATTTTTTTTTCTAAATTTTTCAAGCATCTTTTCAGCAGAAATTTCATTTTTATTTATTTTAGAATTCTTCATCCAAAACAAAAATTTAGTCAAAGCTATACCATCTTCTTTGTGTGCTTTTATAGAATTATTAATTTCTGTATTATTTTTAATAGATTTTAAATTATAACAAGGATCGTTAATTTTTATAACTTTAAGCCTAGAACTAATTAAATCTTCATAAAATATCGAACAACTATTTTCGTCTATTGAGCAATTTTTGCCCTTTATATTTTCTAATATATGGTAGAAATATTTATTATTAAAAAATTTAATAAACTTAAATGATTTATTCCTTCTGAGGTCTAGAGTTTTATAATCTTCCGCAAAAAAATATATATTTTTTTTTTTAGTAACTATAATTTTGCAATTAGGTATAGGTGTATAAGGATTATCTTTTCCTCGAATATTTAAAAGCCATGCAATATTTTCTGGCGCACTTATAAAGATATTGTCGATTTTGTTTTTTTTTAAAATATTAACTAAAGTGTTAATTTTTGTTAAACTGCTCTCACCGGTGATTTTTTTACTTAAGTAATAAAACTTTTTTGAATTTTTAAAAATACTACTTTTTTTTAATATATTTTCGTCAATTAAATTTTTATTTATTGGTAGTATATTTATTTTTCTTGAAATATTTTTTAATAAAAATTTTCTTGTAAAAAGCTTAGGATCATAACCAATGCGAGCATTTGTTTTGAAACTATTTGTAACCTTACTTATAGGATTTTTAGAAACATCATAAATTTTAAAATTTTTACCTGATTCCTTATATGCTTGAATTGTATATCGCCCATCAACGAATAAATAATTTTTATCTTTAAGAATAATTGCCAATCCTGCAGATCCCGAAAAATTTGAAATATTTTTTAATCTGTCTGGAAAAGCATATTCTGAAAAAAATTCATCATTTTTAGGTACTAAATATCCATCAATGTTATATTCAAATAGTAGTTTTTTAAGTGAACTCAACGTATTCATTTATTTTAATCTTTTTTGATACCTTATCCACCCAGGACTTTTTATTTCACTTTCAAAATCAACATCTTGATTAAAATCAAATTCGTCTCCTTCATTGTTAGTGTTTATATTTTTATTTAAATTTTCCTCAGGTAACTCATCTATAAATCTTGAAGCCAAACTATCCATCCAGTCGCCTTGGTAAAATCTATTCATTGAAAAAGATATATTTAATAGTTTTTTTGCCCTTGTTATGGCCACATAGGCTAATCTTCTTTCTTCTTCTAAACCTTTTTCACCTTTTTCCTCTAAGGACTTTTGATGGGGAAAAAGTCCTTCCTCCCACCCTGGTAAAAAAATAACATCAAATTCAAGTCCTTTAGATGCATGCATCGTCATTAAATTAACCTTTTGACCTTCCCAGTCTTGGTCAATAGATGTAGCTAATGAGACATGTTCGAGGAAGCTTTCCAAGTTATCAAATTCTTTCATTGCATTTAGTAGTTCTTTAATATTCTCGAGTCTATTTTCATTTTCCAAATCTTTTTTATTTTTTAACATTAGACTATATCCAGACTCATCAAGAATTATTTGAAGTAATTTTACATGGCTTACCTTATTTAAATGATCTATTCTCCATTTATCAATAAATTTAATTATAGTGGTCAGACCAATTCTTGTCTTAGGTTTAATTTGATTGGTTTCTAAAAGATTTTTTGAACTTTCAAATAAGCTTAAATTTTTTTTTTTTAGAAAATTCGCTAATTTGTTTTATTGTTGTTTCACCTATAGATCTTTTTGGAACATTAATGATTCTCTCAAATGCTAAATCATCTCTGTGTTGGTATACAACTCTTAAATATGCTAAACAATCTTTAATCTCTGCTCTTTCATAAAATTTCGTACCCCCTATTATTCTATACGGCAATCCTATTTTCAAAAATCTTTCTTCAAATTCTCTTGTTTGAAAAATAGCTCTAACTAAAATTGCTATATTGTTATAACCATAATCTTTACCTACTTTTTCAATTTTATCCCCTATGTTTACAGCTTCATCTTTTCCGCTTTTAAAACAACTTAAGTTTATTAATTCTCCCTCTTCTGAATTACTATATAGTTTCTTACCAACTCTACTTTTATTATTTTCGATTAAATGAGATGCAGTTGACAATATATTTTGCGTAGATCTATAATTTTTCTCTAACCTAATAATTTTTGTATTTTTATAATTTTTGTCGAATTCCAAAAAATTTCTTATTTCGGCACCTCTCCAACTATAAATAGATTGATCATCATCTCCTACACAACAAATATTTTCGTGATGCGATGATAATAGTTTTAGCCATTTGCTCTGAATAATATTAGTATCTTGATATTCGTCGACTAAAATATATTTAAAATTTTTAGAATAGATTTGGCAAATATCCGAATTTTTTTCGAATAATTTTACACAATGCAATAATAAATCTCCAAAATCACAAGAATTTAAATCTAATAGCTTTTCTTGATATATTTTATAAATTTTTAGAAAATGTTTTTCTAAAATTTCAGTCTTTTTTATAGAAACATCACTTGGATACCAGCCTCTGTTTTTCCACTTGTCAATTACGGCCAAAATATAATTTGGAGAAATTTTTTTAATATCGATGTTTTCTGCTTTACAAATATTTTTAATCAATCTTAATTGATCATCTTGATCTAAAATCGTAAAATTGTGATTAAGACCCAATGCTTTAGCATGTTTTCTTAAAAATTTTGCACTTAAAGAATGAAAAGTTCCTAGCCATTTCATTCCTGTTGCATTTTGTTTTAACAAAGTTGAAACTCTATTTTGCATCTCCCGTGAAGCTTTATTAGTAAATGTCACTGCTAAAATTTGATTTGGAAAAGCTCTTTTTTGATCGATTATATGTGCTATTTTTGATGTTAGAACTTTTGTTTTACCCGATCCAGCACCTGCTACAATTAGCAAGGGTCCATCCATGTGTGTTACAGCTTCGATTTGTTCATTATTTAAATTTTTTAAATATTGCATATTTTTATAGAATACTAATTTCTATAGTATAAATCTTTTAAACAAATGAGAAATTTTCTCCAAAAAATTGATACGTTTAAAATAATTTTTATTATTTTTGTTATATTTTTCTCTATTACGCTATTTTTATCAGTGCCATCCTTATTTAACTACAATAGTCTACATTCAAAATTATCCAAACAGATCGAATCAGATTATAACTTAGACATCTCAAATATCTCAAAATTAACTTACAGATTTGTCCCAGCACCCCATATAATTGTAGAATCATCAGAATTAAGATTAAATAAAAGTGATCCTGATCCTATAGCAAACTTAAAAAATTCTAAAGTTTTTATTTCAATTATAGAATTATATAAAAATAGAGACTTTGAAATAAAAAAAATAAAGATTTCCGACGAAAATTTGTATTTTACAAAAAATTCATTTAAATTTTTAATTAATCATTTAGGTAACAAAAATATAAATAATTTAGTTGTAGAGAAATCTAAATTCTTCTTTGAAAATAATAATAAAGAAATTTCAACAATATCAACAATAAATAAATTAAATTATTTTCAAAATTTTAAGACTAATCAGAAGAAATTAAAAATTAAAGGTGACATATTTGATACCAAATTTGATTTTTTATGGAATAAAGATTTAAATAAAAAAGATTACACAAATTTCGATCTCAAATTTAGAAATCCTAACATATTGTTTCAAAACATTCTATATTCTGAGGATGAGATTAATAAAAAAGGTAACTTAAAAATAAGCTTTTTAAGTAATATATTAAATATTGATTACAATTTAAATAATGAAACAATTAAAATTGAATCTAAATCTCTTAAGTCAAGTATTTTATTGGTCAATGGATCAATTAATAAAAATCCATTTTATTTTAATATTGAAACCACAATAAGAAATCAAAAAATCAAAGATTTAATAAAAGTAATCTTATATAATTTTTCAAACTACCGAGATAAGATCCATAAAAATTTAAATGGTAAACTAAAATTAAATTTTGATACTATTCAAAACGCTTATTTAAGTTCTGGAAATATTTTTTTAGATGTTTCTGGTTCTAAATTAAATATCTTAGATAATAAAATTGACATTAGAAATATAGGTACTATTAAAATGCATGATAATTTATTTTATGAAGATGAGGGAGAAATTTATTTCGTCTCGAAGTTAGAAATAATTATTGATAACCAAGATGAATTTTATAGGCGATTTTTAGTGCCCATAAAAAATAGAATCAATATGAAAAAGATGTATATGATTTTTGAGAAGAATATAGATAAGGATATATACTCTATATCAAGCATAAACTTTAACAATGATAAAGACCTAGTTTTTAATTTAGATAATATTAGACAATTGCCAAAAAATTATTTCGAAAATTTTCAACAATTTAGAAGCATAATTAAAAATTCTTTCAATTAAATTAAATTGGTTTAGTTAATTTCATTGGATTTATTATTTTATTAAATCTTTTCTCAGTAATTAAACCAGATTTAATTGCTTCATCTTTTAATTTTGTTCCATTTTTTAAAGCATTTTTTGCAATTTTTGCAGCATTATCATATCCAATTTCTGGAGCTAAAGCAGTTACCATCATTAATGAATTTTCTAAATATTCTTTAATTTTTTTTTTATCTGCTTTAATTCCTTTTATACAAAAATTAGAGAAATTTTTTATACTATCTGAAAGCAAATCAATAGATTGTAATACATTTTCTGCAATCAATGGTTTGAAAACATTTAACTCAAAATGGCCGTTTGATCCTGCGATTGTTACTCCATTATGATTACCCATAACTTTTGCGCACACCATTGTAACTGCCTCAGATTGTGTTGGATTAACTTTTCCAGGCATTATTGACGAACCTGGTTCATTGGAAGGAAGGATTAATTCTCCATATCCTGCTCTTGGTCCTGACCCTAAAAATCTTATATCATTTGCTATTTTTGTTAGTGACACTGCTAATGTGCTAAGAACTCCAGAAAAATTTACAACTGCATCATGCGCGGCCAATGCTGAAAATTTATTTTTTGCTGGCCTAAAATTAATTTTGGTTAGTTTTCTAATTTCATTTATAATTTTTTTGTCAAAGTTTTTTTTTGTATTAATACCTGTTCCAACAGCTGTTCCACCCTGGGCAAGGAAATATAACTCTTTTAAGGCTTCTTTAATTCTAATTATTCCCTCTTCAATTTGAGCTTGATAACCTGAAAACTCTTGACCCAAAGTAAGTGGTGTTGCATCTTGAAGATGAGTTCTTCCTATTTTAACAATATTTTTAAATTCTGAAACTTTTTTTTTTAAATCCTTATTTAACAAATTTAGTGATGGTAAAAGTTTTCTGTAAGTCTCGATCGTTATTGAAATATGCATTGCAGTTGGAAAAACATCGTTAGTAGATTGAGATTTATTAACATGATCATTAGGATGAACTGGGATTTTTGAACCCTTCTTTCCGCCAAGTATTTCAATAGCCCTATTTGATATAACTTCATTTACATTCATATTTGTTTGGGTTCCAGATCCAGTCTGCCAAACCTTTAATGGAAAGTTGTCATTTAATTTTCCAGAAATTACTTCGTCTGAAGCTTTAATTATAGAATTTGCAATTTTTGAATTTATTTGCCCATCTTTTTTATGTACAATTGCTGCTGATTTTTTAATAATTGCGATAGATTTAATTAATATAGGTCTTACTTTAATCTCTCCAATATCAAAAAATTTTTTCGATCTTTCTGTTGAGGCGCCCCAATACTTATCCCCAGGTACACTGATAACACCAATACTATCTTTTTCTTTTCTTTTTTTCATGATTCAAATCAATTATTATACTTTTAAATTTATACAATAATTAAAAGTAAAATAACAGCAGGGTTAACATTAAAGTAAGGAAGGATTATGACAAATTTCGAAAAGGTTGGTATTTTCATGAAAACCTTTGGTCAAGAGGTAAAAACTAAGTCAGAATTAGCTGATAATAAAATTAAAGAATTAAGAGTAAGCCTAATTGAAGAAGAGTTAGAGGAATTAAAAGAAGCTATCAGGAATAATGATATTAAAGAAGTAGCCGATGCGTTAACTGATATATTATACGTAACTTATGGTGCTGGACATGCTTTTGGCATTAACCTAGATAAGTGTTTTGAAGAAGTTCAAAATTCTAATATGAGTAAACTCGGTTTGGACGGGAGACCAATCTATAATGAAAGTGGTAAAGTAATGAAAGGACCAAATTACTATAAACCAGATCTTACAAAGTTTATTAAAAATTAAATTATCCAAGATGGCTTTTTGATCCGTATGACTGCATTACCGCACTTATATTTTTTATCAAATTTAAAATTTTTATCTTTAAATTTAATCACTGCAAACGGATATTGATCAAAAATAAGCATCTTGCCTAACTCAGTATCGTCGTCTTTAATTATGTTTTCTTGAGTAAAATTACCCTCAATTTTTTCAACTGAAAACAATCTTTTTGATAATTTATTTTTTAATTTTATCCTAGCTGTATTTTCTTGCCCTATGTAGCAACCTTTTCTAAAATCGAGACCATTTAATTCTTCTAAATTACATTCAATTCCAAAAATATTGTTTTGTAATTTATCAGTATTTATTTGTGGAATACCTAAATCACTACTTAAAGAGTAATAATTATTTATGTCAGATGATTTAAGTTTTAGTAATTTTAAAGACAGGTGTAATTTTTCTATATTAATGATCAACCTTGCACCTAGATCTGTATGTCTAGGGTCTAAATAAAGTGGATCTTCTCTAAATCTAATAGTATGACCTGGTAAATTTTCACTTTTTTCTAAATCTAAAAACCTTTCTTTAGATAAGACTGCAATTACAAATTCGTTACTTAAATTTAATATTTCAATACGAGACCTTAATTTATATAACTCGAATTTTTTGTATAATTCTTCTATTATCTTTTTCTCACACTCGATAAAGTACCCTTTTTTGTGCTTTACAATAATAAATTCATATAAATATTTACCTTGTGGAGTTAAGAGAGATGCAAAGCAACTTACATTTTCATTTACCTTTTTGATATTATTCGATACTAGATTTTGTAAAAAACTCTCGGCATCATCGCCACTAATAAATAAGATGCCCCTTTCTTCTAATATATATACATTATCTTTATTCATAATTGATTGTTTGCAAGATATAATATAATTACTTTTTTGCTAAATGTTAGATCTCATAATTAAAAATGGAACGTGTTTTATTGGAGGAAACCTTGAAAAAATAGATATTGGTATCAGTAAAGGTAAAATATCACATATTGGCAACTTAAAAGAAGAAAAATCTAAAAATATAATTGATGTAAGTGATAAAATTGTTTTACCAGGCCTAATGGATACCCAAGTCCATTTTAGAGAGCCAGGTTCTGTTGATGCAGAAGATTTACATTCAGGTAGTAGAGCGGCAATAGTGGGCGGTATAACTAGTGTTTTTGAAATGCCGAATACAAATCCACCCACAACAAATTTTGAGGAATTCGAAAAAAAAATTAATCTTGGCAAGAGAATGTATTGTAATCATGCATTTTATTTTGGTGCAACTGCTGAAAATTATCAATATTTAGAAAAATTAAAAGACCTAGATGGATGTTGTGGAATTAAACTTTTCGCAGGCTCTTCTACTGGGAATTTATTAGTTGATAAAGAAGAAGATATAGAAAAAGTTTTTAAACACGCGTCAAAAGTAGTTGCTGTACATTCTGAAGATGAGGAAATACTTAAATTAAGAAAAAAGTTAATTGAAAAAGGCAATGTAAAAACACACCCAGTCTGGCGAAATGAGGAAGTAGCAATATCTTCAACTAGAAAGATTGTAAAAATAGCAAAAAGATTAAATAAAAAAGCTCACATATTACATGTGACAACAAAAGAAGAAGTGGACTTTCTGTCACAAAATAAAGGAAATATTACTTTTGAAATTACTCCTCAGCATCTAACTATGTATGCTCCTGATTGCTATGATAAACTAGGATCTTATGCACAGATGAATCCACCAATTAGAGATAAATCTCATTATGATAGACTGTGGTACGCTGTAAGAAATAATTACAATGATACTATAGGTTCAGACCATGCCCCGCACTTGAAAATAAATAAACAGAAATCATACCCAGAGTCTCCTTCAGGAATGCCAGGGGTACAAACAATATTACCAGTCATGCTGAACCATATGAATGATGGAAAAATTAAATTAAATCAAATAATTAAATTCTTATGCGAAAACCCCGTAAAAATTTTTGGTATTAAAAATAAAGGTTATATAAAAAAAGATTTTGATGCAGATTTCACCATTATAGATTTAAATAAAGTAATTGAAATTAAAAACGAAAATATCGAGAGTAAATGTGGATGGTCTCCATTTAGTGGACACAAATTTAAAGGTGCACCAATTAATACAATCATTGCAGGAGAGATAAAAATGAAAGATGGAAAAATTATAGGTGAACCAACTGGTAGGCCTTTGAGTTTTAAATAGCTTTAGAGGAAAAAGAATTTACCAAAACGACACCAACTATAATTAAAAATAGCCCTAAAATTGCTTGCCAACTTAATGTTTGCTTAAAAAATATATATCCCAAGATTGCGATGGTAAAAATTCCTAGACCACTCCAAACACCATAAACAATCGCAATTGGCAATTTGTTTACTACAAAAGTTAAGAGGTAAAATGCAGATAAATAAAATAATGCTAGAAAAAAAGTTGGTATTGGTTTAGTGAAGTTTTGACAAACTGGTAAGAGCATCGTGCCACAAACCTCACAAATTATTGCGCCTGCTAGAAATAAATAAGTTTTTATCATTACTTAATAATTTTGTAGGTTATTAAATCATTTTTTATTTCATCTAATATTGCTGGATCATCTATTGTTGCTGGCATTTTATACTCTTCCTTATCAGCAATCTTTCTAACCGTTCCTCTCAAAACTTTTCCCGATCTAGTTTTTGGAAGTCTTTTAACTACAATTACTGTTTTAAATGCTGCAACGGGTCCAACTTTATCTCTAACCATTTGAATACATTCTTTTGATATTGTCTCATTATCCTTATCTACTCCCGCTTTTAGAGCTATTAAACCAATAGGTAATTGACCCTTAAGCTTATCTGCAATTCCTATCACAGCACACTCGGCTACTGACTGATGCTCAGATAATACTTCCTCAATTGCACCAGTTGAAAGTCTATGGCCAGCTACATTAATAATATCGTCAGTTCTCGACATAATCCAAATGTATCCATCTTCATCTATATGTCCTGCATCATAAGTTTGATAATATCCATCATAATTGGACATATAAGTACTTTTGTATCTTTCATCGGCATTCCATAAAGTTGGGAACGTTCCTGGAGGTAAAGGTAACTTTACGACAATGTCACCCATTTCATTTGGTTTTGCTATAGATTGATCTGGTTTTATAACTTTAACATCATAACCAGGAACTGCTTTACAAGCTGAACCATATTTAGTTTTCATCATTTCAATACCTGTACAATTAGAGCTAATGGCCCAACTAGTTTCTGTTTGCCACCAGTGATCAATTACTGGAACCTTTAATAATCCTTCAGCCCACTTAATCGTATCTGGATCCGCTCTTTCTCCAGCTAAAAACAAACTTTCAAAAGAACTAAGATCATATTTAGAAAAAAATTTGCCTTCAGGATCCTCTTTTTTTATAGCTCTGAAAGCTGTCGGTGCTGTAAAAAGTGATTTAACTTTATATTCAGAAATAATTTTCCAAAATGCCCCAGCATCTGGTGTACCAACTGGTTTGCCTTCAAAAAGAACTGTCGTACATCCCTTAAACAAAGGAGCGTACACAATGTAAGAATGACCAACTATCCAACCTATATCACTAGCAGACCACCACACATCCTCTTCGTCGATATTATAAATGTTCTTCATCGTCCATTTAAGCGCTACTATATGACCACCTATGTCTCTAACTATTCCTTTAGGAACTCCAGTGGTACCAGATGTGTATAAAATATATGCATATTCATTTGAATTCATCTCTACACAATCTACATCTTTGGAATTTGATAAAGCTTCCTCCCAGCTTATTTCTATTGGAGGATTTAATTTTACCTCATTTCCCTCTCTTTGAAAAAAAATTACTTTTTCTACTTTATGTTTTGCTAGTTTTATTGCCCCATCAATGAGAGGTTTGTACTCAACTGTTCTAGATGGCTCGAAACCACAAGAAGCCGTAATTAAAATTTTTGCTTTGCTATCATCTATTCTGCTTGCAAGTTCATTTGAGGCAAATCCTCCGAAGACAACAGAATGAATTGCTCCTATTCTACCACAAGCAAGCATTGCTATTACTGCCTCAGGTATCATTGGCATGTAAATTATTACTCTGTCACCTTTACTTACACCTTGATTAACTAAAGCACCCGCAAATTTTGATACTTTCTCTTTTAATTCTTTATAACTGTGCTTAGAACTGTTGCCAGTAATAGGACTATCATAGATTAATGCGGTTTTTTCACCATTGCCTCTGTCAATGTGAACATCTAAAGCATTATAACAAGTATTTGTTACACCATCTTCGTACCATTTATAAAAAGGATGATTTGATTTGTTTAAAATTTTAGTAGGTTTTTTGAACCAGAAAATATCCTCCGAATTATTTCTCCAAAATTCCTCAGGGTTTTTTATTGATTTATGGTAAATTTCATGAAGCTTCTTTGTCATACTAAATTGATTCCTTACGACTAAAATATATTGATTTTATGTAACAGGTTGTATTTAATTTTAAAAAGTCAGTAAAATCAATACTTATTAAGGGTAAAAAAGTCTTCAATAAACTAAATTTATTTGGTATTTAGCCTCCATTATGAGTTTATTGCGGAATAAACTCGTAGTTTAAATTTAAACTAATAAAAACTAACTAATGAGGGAGTTTTTTATGAAAACATTAAAAACGTTAGCATTTGCTGC